>Ga0099798_10087_pt1 | contig 27701 bp, 15 predicted proteins | sample Uncmet_Sort29A_1_FD_89870 | JGI IMG/M metagenome (GOLD analysis project Ga0099798, IMG submission 89870) | Marine eukaryotic communities from CALCOFI LINE 67, Pacific Ocean - CN13ID_Sort29A_1 | ecosystem: Environmental > Aquatic > Marine > Oceanic | place: Pacific Ocean: Monterey Bay | collected...
TGCGGCATGCTTTTGGGGCCTCCTGGATTGAGGCGTTGTGAGAGCCATAGTCCTAAATGACAAATTAAGGACTCCGCAAAGCCGGCAGCGGAGGCCCATGATGGATCTGTTCTACGCATTACATACTGCGTGATTAATTCAATACGTTTATAATAGAGATCCATTTTGTCCGGGGCGAATTCTTCGTACAAACATTTGAAGACGTAACGAACTCTGTTCGTCAGCCTTTCTACCCCCAGCGGTTCAGGCAGATCGGAAGAATTATTAATATCAAATTCAAAAACGTAGTCACGACCCGTCGCTTCGAATTTACGGAGCCGATGTAGCGCTGCATACCACCAAGCGATTTCCGTTATAGATGTCAATGCTGACCGATAATAATACGAACTGTGCTTTGCCTTCCTCTTTCCTCTATAGCAAAACCAGACAAGGAAAGGTTGCGCTCCATCTGTCTTAGACAGCTTCCAATTAGGCTTACTTCTACATGAATGAATGCCTCGTGCGGACGCGTTGGCCATTAACCGAATAAAACCAGCTTCAATTCTCATCCACGGATGTTTGCTCTTTGCTGCACCCCATTCTAGCATAATTAATTCATGAAGCGTGAGAGACGATTTTTCGTTCCTTCGTTGCGACTCGCTCTTAATCTTCTCCAGCCAACTCTTGTTGAAACCTTCTTTCTGCATGGGCATACCAAAATTATTATTTGCGAATACTAATCTCGAGTGTTCACTCTCGGCAACTGTTGGGCCGCCTGACGCTCTATCACAAAAATACTTAAACATCTCTGTTGGGGGGCATTTTCTAAAGTCGATATTGTAGTCGTCACACCAACTCTTAAACCTTACAATCGCGCATCTGGCCTGTGCAATTTGGGACCAGTGGTTAGTACATAGCGTATGCTTCTTCAGCCAGGCCCAGAATTCCATTTGCTTATCATGATTGATATACAACTTCTCATCGAAATTAAAATGCGCTTGGAGCAGATGATTTTCACTACCTAGGAGCGGATGAACTACTTTGATTGCTTTATCTATTTCCGCATTTCTTTTAACGATTTCCAAGGCTTCCGCTGGGCCGACTCCAGTGATCTTGGCGGCTAGCTTTTTATACTTATTAACTGTTGCTTTCGATTTCTTGCGCGGCGATGAAGGTTTTACGCACGTCTTCCTAGCTTTCTTTTTCTGGACCTTCGACTTGACGGAGGTGCTCGTACCTTGCTTAGACTTCTTAGACACTAACCGCGCGGGCGGTGGATGGAAGACACTCGGAAGCGACCCGGAAACTACTGGGCCACCGTTTGACGCAACGGCGGCTGTAGGTACCACATGACTACTAGATCTTACTGGCACATTAGAAATAGGAGGGCGTTGTTTAACGAATGAATAGCCTTTCACGTGTGGTTCGTCTTTCTTAACGGCGAGACGTCTAAACGGTCTATCTCCATGGGCGCATTGGTTACGAATACGAGCTACAACGAGGTCCGCATCGTGGCAGGCTTGCGACGAATTAATAGCATTATGGACTGCGCTACACACGGAGTCCCACGAAAAACCTGTTGTACGTAATACTGACGCCGGACTTAATCCTATCATTCTAACAAGGTTACCTGGAGGCATACGCATTTGCCACAGTTCATTAGTAAATAGAGATCCGAACCTATGCGTGCATGAGATGCCGAGCTGCACCGCGTCAAGGAGTTGCACTGGTAGAAGATGTGTCAGCGAATTAAAATTAAAAGCAGAACAAAATTTGCGTACCTGAGACGGCGGCGAGAAGGCCTCCTCCGGGTACGCCTCGATAGCAGCTGGAGCTTCTGAACGATTTCCTTCGGGTACTAGCTCTACTCCATGCTCCTCACCTAACAAATCCTCATAACGTCGACGTTTCGACGCGGCTTGTTCATTCTCTTCCTCGATACGAGCTCTCTTTGCTTTTTCGGCCTCTTCAGCGATACGAGCAGCGTGCTTTGCTGTTGCTTCTTCCTCACGTTGTTTCTTAATTAGCGCGGCTGCTTCTTCGCGTTCGCGTGTACGTTCAGCTTGGAGGCGCGCTTCTAACTCTCTAGCCTCTGCCTCTTTACGGGATCGTTCTCGCTCTTGCCGTTCCAATTCTTGGCGCTCTACCTCGTCTTTTGACTCGAACCTCACTATCTTGCATGTTGGTTTCTGAGGAGTGCCGTCAGCAGGACCCTTACTATCGCCATCATCTGCATCTACCTTTTTACTCTCATCCGCTAATTTCTGTGCTGCTAACGCTTTTTCCGCTGCTTTCTGTTTCTGCGCCTGCTCGTACGCTAACTTTTGCTTATCTAGAATTCGATCACGTTGCGCTTTTTCTAATTTTTCTTTTTCTACCTGAAACGCTTCACGCGCCTTTCTCTGTCTCTCTCTAGCAGAGGTAATTTCTTGCACAACTTCAGGACCTGAGATAAATTGAATTAAGAATTATATTTAAAATTGTACAAAGTTTTAAATAAAAATTAGATAGACTATAATTTAAAATAAATCTAACTTACAATCTCGAACACACTGACTTAGGAGAATCTTCAACATTTACAACTTCTGGTTGACTAGCCGTGAGATTTTTACGCGCAACCGGCACACCGGGAGGAGGTTTGGGCGCGTTCGGCAGCGGCCAATATCCTTGCTTACACCAGATTTGTTGATCAACCGGTTTAAACGGATTTACTAGACCAAGCTTAACAACAATGGCTTGCGCTACCAACTCTAGTTCGCCGATGACGTACAAATACTTCTCAGGAACCGATTTTAATTTCCCGGATCTGATTTGGACGGTGACCGATTCCCACATCTCATATACTAAATTATCCGGTACCTCTCTTACAATGCTCCAGAATTTATCGCACAATTCTTCACACGTTTCAAACTCGTGTTGACCAACCATGGTGTTGTCGGAGGGCCACTCGTTTCTAGGAGACGAGTCTGGCGAATTACGAGGCGTAGGCGGGGGACCTGTCTGTTTGTTCTGCTGATAGGCCACCACGTTCGCCAAATTATTAACCACTTGGCAGAGTTGGGGTAAGAAATCCGGATGCATATTATTCACATTTGCACTATTCGGTTGAAAATGAATGTCGTCATTATTCTGCACACTTACTTGTTGCTGTTGGCCTTGAGGTGGCGGCTGCGGCGCAGCTGGACGCATCCCAAAGTTGGACATATTAAAAAGCGAATCTGCGGTGGCAGTCTCCGGATCTGGAAGAGCATTACCGACGTTACGAGGAGGGTGGGGATGGTTCGGCCCTCTCGTGGTTGGAACAGTGGATTGACCACTTCCGGTACCTGATACCGGGTTTGACGCGGAATTGGCAGGTCGCAAAGTGACGCGACGAGCTTGCTGACCTGGGCGGCCTTGCGCCCCTCGTTGCATGGGTGTCGGAACTGGCATTGAGCTCGGTTGCAAACCGGCATGAGAGAGCTCTGCAGCGGAAAGCCTAGACGTATTGGGGCGACGGCCCTGGGCGGCCATGGCGTTATTGCTCTGCCTTCCATATCTGTCGTACGAATTGCTCATTAGTAGAAAATTTAAAACGCGCTGACGCAAGACTAGTAATGTGTTTCACTTTGGGTCTAAAGAAATCACGGCAACGTTCACTTCCCACCAATCGACTAACAATGCCGCAACAGGAGTATATTTCAAACCTTGGCACTTCACTGTAAAACCTCTTCGTGTATCGAATTTGTAAATTAATTGAGTTCCTAAATTTAATTTGAGATCTAATTTGACTAACGAAAATTGTAAAGTTAGAAGCCAACACGATTGGAGCGTTGGTTAATTTGTTCAACGTGGAACACGGTACCACTAAATACTGAAAACGATATAGATATGTAAACAAAGGATAAAATGTTATTAACCTAATCGTGACTCGTGTTTCAAATTCAAGCAAACTAATCATTGAACTGCTAAAGTAAACGGTTGGCCGAGATAGAATTAATTAAATAAATTAAATTATTAAAATTTTTGTTAAACGAAAAATTGGTCGATGTAAAAAATTGATAACAAACGATGAACCGTGTTAAAATCATACGATCGCGAAGCACACTACATTGAAAATTGTGTGTCACCACTTGACAAAAGAATTCCACGACTACGTAAAATTACAAAAAAACAATCATGAGTAAAAGAATGGGAAATTTAAATTAAAAGGTCGTAGAAATTCGGTGGTATCATTTATGAATCACTGGGTAGAAATTGTATACGAAAAATGGGAGGTGTGTTTGGTAAATTATGATTTGGTGCTATACGATTTTAACGAATTTAATATTTATAATAACGACTTATACTAGGAATCCTAATGAAGTAATTACGTACTACTAGAATTATTTACTTACGATTGTTGTTACGGCGGTAGAAGCTACCACTACGCCAATTAACACGCCGACCACGGTTAGCGCCATTGCCACCTTCGTCATTATCATCATCATCATCAGAATTATCAGAACGTACGTGAATCTCAAATTCCGGTTCAGTGCTGGCAGAATCGTAATTATAGTACGCGACACCCGGACCAGAGCTCGTGTCCGACGACGTATCGAGATTCACTACAGGGCGGGAATTATAATCGCGGAACAAATTAGCGCCTTTACCATTACTCTTACCATGACCTTTTCCTTTACCCTTCTGGCCTTTACCCTTGCCCTTACCTTTACTAAAATTACGGACGGGGAGATTGGGGCGAGCAATCGAGGACAAATACGCGATACGGCCTCTATACCAAGCAAGACGACCAATAATCTGTTGTACGACACGATCAGTCACTACAGCGTCGTTCCCCGCCATGTTTAATTGGTCTAAGATATTCATGTGAAGAAACTGGTCAACTTCGGCCCAGTGCGCTGCCGAAATATTGTCATAGGGGCAAAGATGAGCACCAAGACGGCTCAACGCCTCGGCGTTATATTCCTCCATGCGATCACGCATTTCGAAGAGGTCTTCTACCGGAATCGAGCGTGGGCAGTCGTGATTCGGGTGGTGGAACTGCTTCCAGCGCGGAACCTCATCAGCTAAAATCTGGCCGTTACTGTTACGAATGACTTGGCCACTGGCATTTCTAGCGGCGTCAAATAATGCAATGTTTTGGTTCCAGTCTTTGCAATATTGTTCACGGGATCTGGCAAAACGCGGACGTTTTTCAAATTCTAATACTAACATAGGATGGGCCGAACTAACTTGGTACGAGCGAAGCGGAAATTGGAATTCGCCCTCAAATACTTCTCCAGACAAGTTCAAATTGCCAAAATTTGCCTTCCAATACTGAACTGCTTCAGTGATGATAACTGCTGTCGGTGACTGGACATAAGTCGTCATTGTGCTCTGCTTAAAATTTTAAATTGTGAAACGTGACTAATGGAATGATTCTAAACTGATACTTTGATTTTCTACGCCTAATTAAAAGATTGGCCGAATGTGTAAACGAAGAATTTTGAACGCACAACGAAACGATGTTAAAGTTGAACCAATATTTAAAATGTATTTGCACAAATGAATAAAATGTGAACAATTGTAAATTTGTTAAATTGGACAAACGAATCTCAAATTGGTCGATATTAAACTCAAGAGACACATGTAAAATTCTAAACGATCGCTTAACTAACACTTTGAACTGAACCGATTGAAAAATTGGCCTGATAAACATACTTATACACATTCAATTACTCTCACATTATTCTACGTACTTTGGTGAAATTTTTACTTGTCATATATTTCCGTCTCACGGCATTACTATAAATTACAACAAACCATGGGATGACGACAAATGGAAAATACAATTGTTTGACAACCAATATTATTTCGACGCTGAATAATTATCTGAAATTAAACTAGATTTAACTGGTACCCATGGCAATGGCATTTTGTCCAAAGCAATATTACTATCCGCAATTTTATCATTAATACTGCGTATTAAGAATGTACTTTCAACATTTATCTTTTCTTCGATTGCAGAATTGTTTCTGTAACTTTGTAACCACATTACGCGATCATCGTCGTCTTTATAAGATGGCATTACTAAAATAGATGAATGGATGGTTTTTACGTTGAGCATTAAATGATCGCGATTATTAGAAAAATTAATCCACGATTCTAGCAACTTTTTGTAAAAATAGATTCATGCATCAAAGAATTGGTCGTGTATAGTTTAGACATTTTTCTACGCTACTTTTGGATGAACAATTTCACATTTCACGTTCTCATATCAAATTCTGGTCACTTACTTACTCTATTTAAATGGGGATTTTGGTTGCATTATTTCGAAGGTTCTGTACAATCTTGTATTAAGACTTTTGCAAATTTCTGTAACACATTGTTCGTTTACGTGGATTATTCAAGTTCTTGGTCATTTGTTCTTGAAAACGTGTCGTCTTGCCACCTATTTTAGACATAGACGCACTAAATTAAACTTTAATAAATAAATAAATTCGATTAAAAATATTTTAACTTGGCTGTGTATGAACAGCTGTCGTCCAACTCACGTTACGCACGTGTAGCTGACGTTTTCTTGATAAACGTTACATGAAAAAATTATTAAACGTCTTCATGAGCATAAATCGACGACGTACGATGAGAAACATTGTTAAACGCATAGTGATTGGTCACGAAAAAATTATTTCATCCCCTTAAATTGTTGAAAAAAAAAAAATTATTAGTAGGCAACTAAACTACTCTCATGCCTCAATTCTTGGTCGCAACTAATTTTGAAACGTTGGACGCACGACGAACGTAAAGTTCTCTTGTTAAATTGCACAAAAATCTTAAGAATAGCGCGTGAAAAAATTATTTACACGACAAATTGGTCGATAACAGTTAAGATTGGTCGTTAAAAAATTATACACCCCACAGATTGGTCGAAATATACGTGAATACCCATATGAGCACACATCACAACGTCGAACGCGATACAAAACGTCGAAATTACGTACGTACACCACCATACTTGTTATTATACATGAAGAAAACGACTAACACCGCCATAAAAAACCCCCTGTTACCTGTAAATTAGTGTAAAGCTGTTGAAATACACATATACGACGTAGAACACACACAACGAGCGAAAAACGACGTCGAATAACGAAACATCACAACGTAGAAACGTAGACACACAATAACACACGTGAAAAATTCGTGTAACCCCCCTAACGACGAACCAAAGACGTACGCAATGAAAATTAGTGAACGAACGGAAGTCGCCGAAGCAGAACATGGTTACATGGCCATTGAGTAATTTATACTCGAACAAAACTTTGTTCACACGCGCCAATATTTAATTAGCTGCCGTGTACCCACATGCCATAACTATTTCAATATGTAACTAAATATCTAGAAAAAAAAAAAGAAACTTTTAACCTAAAATTAATTTCTAACTTAAATATATATTATATACAGATCTAAATCTTTAAATAAAAGCCAAAATAACTTAAGTCCAAAACTTCTCAAATATATAAACTGAATCGTTCTAAAACTCTAAAAGATGGACTTGAGCCAAAATGGCGATCGGTCCGTAATCCAAAATTTGTATTAAAATTGTTTATTAAAATTTGTAGCGTTGATAAAATTATTTTATTTTATTAAAATGTGAACCACGATACGACGATATGTACACAATATATTAAATTGAAGCCGACATACACAAAACTGTTCTAACAACATTTATACACTCACACATAACATTCTATACCACATCAATATACACTCTACAAAACCAGACTCTAGCGAGGGCGTTTGATGTTCATCATAACAGTCAATAACTTACTTCACAGTTGAAGTTGTGCCAAAATCAACTGTTGCTTTCGTACTGTGGGATGTGATAATCATGCTTGCACGTACCTAAAAAGAGAAACAATACGACAAATAAATTAAAATTTGCGTGAAATTCAATGAAAAAGTGAAAATTTTGTGCTTCAACTTCAACGATTTTCTAAATGGTTTTTAAATAAATTTTTAATAGTTCTACCTGCCCAGAATGCATTCATTTTGGTGTAGAGTTCTGTTTTACAACTGCCATGTAAAACACATTCCGTGTACCCTAAACCCTAAACCCTAAACCCTAAACCCATGAGCAACTGAGAATTTGGGATCATAATTACTTTTGCGCGAAATACATACAATTTGAATGTCAAGTAAAATTAAGTAATTAAGTAATTAAATAAGAAATTGAACATGACTTTTTCCGCAATAAAATTTTTTTGTAGAGGAAGCACGCGATCGATTTGGTTGGCGTGCCATACATACATATTGAACAGCAATTGAACAATGTTGAAATATTTTTCGTCCACCACGCAACGTTGTTTTAGTGGAAACGCAAACGATTTTGTTTGCGCGCAATACATATATTTTGAACTAACATTGAACATGATCTTTGCTTGCACAAAATTGTTTCATTGTACAATTTAACATGTATTTTAATTTTTTAAATTTTTTTAATACGTGCCAACCACATTTTTTGTTTGACATCACATGCGATTTTTGTAACCGTGAAATACATATTAATATATTATATAGTGCACGGAAATTGAACGTGAATATTTTTCCAACACGCAACATTTGTTGATGCAAAATTAATGGTCGAAAAAATTTAAAACATGTTTTGAATGGGGTGCATAGATATTGAACTGACATTATGATATTGAACGGAAATTGAACATGATCTTTGAGTGCACAAAATAAATTTATAAAACATCACCCACAACACATCCGCACAGCAACACTTACACCACGATGACATGACAAATAAATTATAATATTTTTTATGTAACGTGTTCGGTTTTCAATTTGTGTTGATTAAATGCATGCATTCGGAAATAAAATACTATAAAGCAATGAGACAAAATTCGCATGCCCGATTGGAGCATTGGAAATTTTGATACAGTGCATGGATGTGTGCGAATCCGGCCAAGCTAACTACATAGTTGTGGACAGCAAACTGTTTGGCCCCCCTCTCATCGATTCCAAACTAACTTATGCACTATCCAATGCTTGCTCATTTACTTTTGCTGACATCTATTGCTGATTGCATGTACTGTACCTCCTTTGACTTCCGTTAATGTGTTCGAACACTTTTCGTGATTATCGTGTCATGAGCGCTGGATGAAATTTGTAGAATCGGAAACCGCCAGGATACGATAATAATCATATGGCTCTAAAAATTCTTGGCAAGCATATCATCATTTGTGTTGTAAACCATTCCGATTGGGCAAATTGCATCGCGCGTGCATACTATGGATATAAAGATTATCAATTTTTTCTAATTAAATTTTCATTTAACTGTGATATATACTGTAACCAATGGACCGCAGAGCATGTTTGTAGATGTCAAAATTCGAGCACTTACTTGGTGATGGAATTTAGAATACATATACGTAATTGATTGTATGCGTATTACTAAGTTAGTACACGAGCATGCTTGGTTGGTTGGTTGCTTGGTTGTTCGTAACTTGCAATGCGTTGCAAATTTACTTAAAAAATTATAATGTTTTGGTTGTGAATCGTGATCTATCTTAAGACGATGCTCATGAATAAATCGGTTTGGGAAAATTCTTGGCTGATGTTTCGCATTTATAATTTTAAATTTAGATTGAAGTTTGGAACTTTGTTTAAAATTCTTTGTTGACTTTTATCAATACGAACGTAATTATTATAATTTATTTTAATTTACTTTGAACTTGTATGGAAACTTTAAACTTATATGTGGTACTTTTGATAGGTTGTAATTTTAAATTAACGTTGAATTTTGAATTTTGTTATTCAGGTGGCTGTGTTGGTTGAATATGAGGGTTTGCATGTTCGCAATTGTGCTGGATGCAAGCATTGACTTGCGGGCCTTGATCGGGGCAGTGCGATCGACATTCGTGCTTACATGAAAATTTACAAAACTCATCGTCGCACTGTTCACCATTGTTGTTCATCTCATTGCAACTATCGAAGCAATCCACGAGGGCGTCCCCAAAATCAAAACAAATATCGGACTGCATGATTTCCGCAGTCGAAGGAATGTTCTGCGGGCTGCACCAATTGTGGCACTGACGTTTACAACGTGCGCGGTCGCCGACACTGCTGGTGATTGATTCGCACTGCATCTCACAAGCAAGACCGCCTCCACCTTGACCACACTGGTTGTTGCAATTGAAATCCACGCACTCTAAAATCTTGCTCTGGGAGGCACCGGACCCGCATCCCAAAAGACATTCTCCCCTGCAGCCGTAGTTACACATGATTGCCATATCGCAATCGTCTTCACCGTCACATGTCCGATTAACCTAAACAACATAATAAATGTTTGCGTGTTTGGTAAACGTACTTAAGCGTCTAATACAACACATTTTAAAACAAATTTTATTTTAATTAATTGTTTTCAAAAGAACTGATGAATTTCCCCAACACACTCCGCCTTGGCATCCCCGAAATTCCAGCAAATATTGGTAATCCCAATTTCCTTGGTTGAGGGCTTGGTGGCAGGAGGGCACCTAAGTCAAAAATAATTAAGAAGTTACTTAACACGATTCATCGATAAATTAAATTTAAGATTTTGAACTATTTGTTGCAACATTTTGCTCCGACCAATACTGGCACCACTCATCGCACTGCGCACCCAAAGTGCCACCAGCCATGAAGCAGCCATCTGTGCAATAGTCAAAACCGAAGTTTTCTCCATCGCGGTCGACGCAAGTGGGATACGAAATCGCCTCCTGCTCCATGGGCGGGCTTGAGGGTGGATCGGTTGGGGCTTTGGATGGCGCGTGAGTAGGGATGAAAGTTGGAGATGCTGAAGGTGTGTGAGTTGGAGAGGTTGTGGGAGAGGAAGACGGGGATTGGCTTGGATTGTGCGTAGCTGCGGCAGACGGCGGATCAGAAGATTGGCATCCTGGAAAATTTGGGGCTTTGTCACAGAGGCTCTTACCGTTTCTTTGGATGGCGCCGGGGCGTGTGGCACTGCTTAACATGGAACCGCCATTTGAATTTCGCAACCCAACTCCCTCAACGCCGGGAAGGGAGACAATGGCCAAGGCAGAAGCCAACACTTGTGCAATTTTGGATTTGTTCATGGATGGTTTGATTGTTTTTTTGCCGCGAACTTGGAGGAAACTGTGCCCCTGCTTGATGCCCGATTGCGAAGTTCCCTGTTCATGCTCAGAATGGGCGTGTGTGCTCTTGGCGTTGTCTGTGCGACGATGGGCGGTGTCTCTTTGTAACAATCCATATCGAAAAGTTTCGGTGTCCTGCTCGCTGGCCACCTCTCTGACACGACCATTTGTGTGCGTGCCCCCAGAGATTGACCACGCACACAATTGCATTTTGCAAGTATCCGTGACGGGCGCGTAATCACCACACGCAAGCTCACACTCAGAATAACAAGCCCACGTGCAACCTGTCTCGCAAAGATCCGTGATAGTATCCACTCCATCGGCAAACGGTTCGAAGCCTTGGTCGGTGATGGTATCCACTTCATCCTCATCGGCGGTCATCTGCACAGGAAAATCGAAGTAATAGTCGTCTGCGCAGTTACTCATGCACATCTGCAAGCGTTGCATCGTCTTCTCACCTCCGCAACTGGGGAAGTCTTCAAAACTCGCAGCATGTCCTGGAGGCATGTTGGAGTTGGTGTAGAAATCGCAGCCATCATTGCAATACGGAATGCACAAATCACCTCTGTCTGCGCTGCCAAACATGTGACATAACCCGGATACTGAGCTTGAAGAATGCGGGACTTCAGCACACTTACAATGGCATAACGGGGCCACCGACGTGAAGGTATGAGAATCCTCGCATGAAACGTCCACATTCGTAGATTCAGGTTCGGTTGGCGGATCCGTTGGTGGATCGGTGGGCGGATCCGTTGGCGCTTTACTCGGAGAGCTGCTTGGGGAGCTCGTCGGAGAAGCACTTGGCGCGGGAGTGGAGGCTGCCTGGCACAAGCCAAAAGATGGCTTTTTGTCGCAGAAAGACATACCATTGTGCTTGACATGATACCACGGAATGCCAGGGTTTGTATCGCCGCCGGTAGACACAGGAGGACTCGTCGGAGTGCGGCCTCTGCGTGTACTGATCCACGGGCGACCCGATTGCAACATGCCCATGTCATTTGAATTGCGCAAGCCAGCGCCGTGAACGTTGGGAACGCATGCAAGAACGAGCATGGAAACCATCTTGGCAATGTTGGACTTGGATGGATGATTGTTGGATTTGTTTTGCTTGCCTCGCACTTGCAGAAAACTTTGACCTCGCTTTCCACCGCCCTTGTGAATTCCAGACGAAGACGACGCCTGTAATAGTCCCACGCGGAAAGTGGATGTGTCCTGCGCTGCTGCCGCTCCACGCACGCCACCCTCATCGAAGAAATCGGACCCCGGCATCATGACCTCTTCGTCCTGCTCGACGGCATAAAAATCAGCCTCTTGACAATTTTGACTTTTGCAGTTATTCGTGAGATAGTGCAAATAGTTTGCATTGTCAGCTGTGCTCGGATCTTGCGCACAAAGCATTTCACATTCAGCGTGGCACGCATGCATGCAACCGACTTCACACAAATCATTGATGGTATGCACGCCGTCAACTAGTAGCAATTTTTGGAAATTATTAAATTAATATTAGCAATTACTTAAGACAGTCTTACATAATATACAATTATTATAATTTATAACATTGATCATGATTTGAATTTTAAGTTGAAAATTTAAAAACATTGGTTTAAACTATAAATCTCGAACGATGCGCGGCGTATTGTCCTTCCTCAAATCCTTCGTCCACATAGTAGTCCAAGAAACATGCGGCTCGACAATTGTTCTCCCAATAGTTGGACGTTCCGCAATACACCGTCTCCAAACCATTGCCTTGGTCATCCCCAGTACCATGAAAAGTACCTTCCCAAATGGAACAGCCGTCGACGCAATATGGGATGCAAAGCTCCGCGTTGCCGTTAAGGAAATTGCATTCGCCAGCGGCGATGCCATTCGTGACGTCCGGTTGCTCCGTGCATTTGGCAATGCATCGACCCTCAATGGAGTTTGCATCAGTGGGCGGATCGGTGGGCGGCTCAGTGGGCGGATGGGTTGGCGGATCGGTCGGAGGCTCGGTTGGCGGCTCAGTGGGCGGTTCAGTGGGTGGATCGGTCGGAGGCTCGGTTGGCGGTTCGGTTGGTGGATCTGTGGGAGGATCCGTCGGCGCTTTACTCGGCGAACTGCTTGGAGAGCTCGTGGGCGACGCACTTGGAGACGCGGTAGGGGATGTACTTGGTGAATGGCTTGGCGACGACGTAGGAGAAGCACTTGGCGATGGACTTGGGGACAGCGTCGGCGAAGAGGTAGTGGTAGTGGATGTTCCCTGGCACAGGTAAAATGAGGGCCTTTTGTCGCAATAGGACAAGCCATTACGCTTCACATGATACCAAGGAGTGTCATTGTTTGTATCACCGTCGGAAGGGACAGGAGAGCTGGTGGTCGGAGCGCCACCTCTGCCATGGTAATAATGGCCACGACTGCGTCGAGGGCGACCCGACTGTAACATGCCCACATCATTTGCATTGCGCAAGCCAGCGCTGTGAGCACTCGGAAGACAAGCAAGAGCCAACATGCCCAACCCCTTTTTAAACTTCGACGTTGATTTGTGGTTCGCATTCTTTTTTCCGCACACTTGTAAGAAGCTGACGCCTTGCTTATCGCCACCCGCCTGCAACGTTGCAGCCGTCCCGTGTCCACTGTTGGCGTTGTTTGTGCGGCGATGGTCGGCGGCCGCCTCTAGCAATCCAGCTCTTTGAGTTGCAGTATCGTATTCAATCGCTTCAATGTTGACGTTACCATTGATAGTGCCAAATCTTGCGGTACCAAATTGAGTCTGTTTGCTGAAATCAAACTGGGCACAATTGTGCTGCTTGCAACTTTGCACAATATCACCCATGTTCTCACTCGGATAAAACGCCATATCCACAAGCAACCCACATGCAGTTTCGCATTCCGCATGGCACGCGTGAATACAACCGGTCTCACACAGATCATAAATGGTGTGAACCTCTGCATCGTCGTTTGCCTGCATATGATCATCGAAAGGGTAACCATAGTAATAATCCTGGTCACAATTGTATACGCATCTGTTTGCCCTCTTCTCGAAATCCCCGCAAGTATCTGGAGCAATTTCTGTCAGAAAAAAATCGCCAGACTGGAGAGTGTAGTCAACATGCTCATCCATATTGGCTTTGTAAAAATCGCATCCGTCACCGCAATACGGAATGCAGAGGTCAACGTTGCCGTTGACATATGCGCATGTTCCAGGATTGCCGCTCGACAGGTCGGGAGCCTCTGCACAGCGTGCGGCGCAGCATGATGCAACGCCCTCTGTGCAAAAAGACGCAGGTTGAACTGGTGGGGCAGTCGGTGGATCAGTGGGCGGTTCCGTGGGCGGCTCGGTGGGCGGCTCGGTGGGCGGTTCCGTGGGCGGCTCGGTGGGCGGCTCGGTGGGCGGCTCGGTGGGTGGGTCGGTGGGCGGATCGGTGGGTGGGTCGGTGGGTGGATCGGTGGGCGGATGCGTCGGCGGATCCGCCGTGGCAACTTGACATCCGGGAAACTTGGGCCGCTTGTCGCATATCGATTTACCGTTACGTTTCACATGACCTGGGCCGTGCGTCTGGCCCGAATGCAAGGTGGCCACGTGATTTGAATTTCGCAAGCCAGCGCCGTGAGCACTCGGAAGACAAGCAAGGACACACATGCATAATCCCTTTTTAGATATCGATTTTGTTTTGCGGTTCGCATTCTTTTTGCCGCGCACTTGTAAGAAGCTGACGCCGTGCTTACCGTCTCCCGCCTGCAACGTTGCAGCCGTTCCGTGTGTGCTCTTTGCATTTTTTGATTTTTTTGTGCGGCGATGGTCGGCGGCCGTCTCTAACAATCCGACTCTGTGAGTTTCAGTGTCGTGCAGAATCGCTGCAGTGTTGACACCGCCCTCTATAGTCCCAAAATGAGAACCGGGAGCAAAATCACTCTCCCAAGTGAAATCAAAATGGCCACAATTGTGCTGCTTGCAACTTTGCACAATATCATCAATGATGTGACTCGGATGAAAAGCCATATCCACCAGCAACGCACATGCAGTTTCGCACTCTGCATGACACGCATGAACGCAGCCGGTCTCACAAAGTTCATAAATGGTTTGAATTTGATGATTGTCCACGTCCATAATGTGATCCTCCAAAGGGAAACCATAATAGTAATCCTGGTCACAACTGCCCCTGCATGCGCTTGCTCTGGCTGCGAAATCCCCGCAAGTATCTGGAGCAATGTCCGTCAGAAAAGCGTAACCTCCCTCGTTAGGAGTGTAGTCAACATGATGATCCATATCTGCTTTGTAAAAGTCGCATCCATCACCGCAATACGGAATGCAAAAGTTCACGTTGCCGTCGACATATGCGCATTCCCCAGGAGTCACGCCGCTTGACAGGTCGGGAGCCTCTGCACAGCGTGCGGCGCAGCATGATGCAACGCCCTCTGAGCAAAAAGACGCAGGTTGAACTGGTGGAGCAGTCGGCGGATCGGTGGGTGGGTCGGTGGGCGGATCCGTCGGCGGATCGGTTGGGGGATCCGTTGGCGGCTCGGTTGGGGGATCCGTTGGCGGATCGGTCGGCGGATCGGTGGGTGGATCGGTCGGAGGCTCGGTCGGCGCTTTACTCGGCGAACTGCTTGGAGACGCCGTCGGAGAAGCACTTGGAGCGTTGCTCGGAGCAGGAGTCGTGGCTACTTGGCATCCTGGAGACGTAGGCCGTTTGTCACATAGCGATTTGCCGTTACGTCTCACATGACCTGGGCCGTGCGTCTGGCCCGACTGCAAGGTGGCCATGCCATTAGAATTGCGCAAGCCAGCGCCGTGAGCACTCGGAAGACAAGCAAGGACACACATGCATAATCCCTTTTTAGATATCGATTTTGTTTTGCGGTTCGCATGCTTTTTTCCGCGCACTTGTAAGAAGCTGACGCCTTGCTTACCGTGCCCCGCCTGCAACGTTGAAGAGGTTCCGTGTTTGCTCTTGGCGTTGTTTGTACGACGATGGGTGGCATCCTTTTGTAGCAATCCCCACCGGAAATTTTCAGTATCTTCCTCCATCGCGTGTTGGTTGACCTTGCCATCTACACCTAGTAATTTTAAAAAACAAATGTGGGAGAAATCTAATCAAAATGATGATTTGAACAACGAAATTGAGGTTTTGGGACACGATTCGAAATTGCTCCAACCATTGTCAATATTCCAAGTCATGAAGCCCATCCAATCCACGCCAGTGTAGTCCCCAATGTCCGCGCAATTGTGGGACTTGCAATTCTCCAGGAGAGTATCCTCTCCTTGAGGTGAGGTGTCAACCCAGCGACAAGCCACTTCACATTCCGCATGGCACGCATGAAGACAGCCGGTCTCACACAGGTCAAAAATGGTTCGAATGCCGTCGCTCTTGTCTTCTTCAGACATAGTTCCGGCCTCATCATAAGGATTACTAAGGTAATAATCCTCGTCGCAGTGCATGGAACATGTGCTTGCCCTGTCTTTGAAATCCCCGCAAGTCATTGGACTCGCATTGGCCGCCTCCACGCCAGATCCGGACGTGTAATCGACCACATGTCGCATGTCGGCTGTGTAAAAGAGACATCCGTCACCGCAATAAGGAGTGCACAAATCAACATTGCCGTTCACAAATGCGCATTCTCCAGGGGTCACTCCGCTCGCGAGGTCCGGGAATGTGGCACAACATTCTTGGCAAGAATCTTCCACGGTCTCAGGATCGCTGGTGTATTGACATCCAAGAGTCGGCGGATCGGTGGGCGGATCGGTTGGTGGATCCGTTGGGGGATCGGTGGGTGGATCGGTTGGTGGATCGGTCGGTGGATCGGTCGGTGCTTTACTGGGCGAACTGCTTGGGGAGCTCGTCGGGGAAGCACTTGGAGACGTGGAAGGAGAAGTACTTGGTGCGTGGCTTGGAGAAGAGGTAGGAGAAGTACTTGGAGCAGGCGTGGTGGAGCCGCTGGAGCAGGATTCACAGCCTAGTAATTTTTTTTTTTTTTTAATTATGGAGAAATTTAATTAAAATGACGATTTGAACGACGATTTTGACGATTTTGGAGTCGATTTTAACGTTTTTGGAACGATTTCTCCAACCATGCCAGGTGGGGCGCTTGTCGCATAAGGACATACCGTTACGTTTGACGCACTGATACGGAATGCTGCTGCTGGTGGTTGGAGTGGATCCCGAATTAGTATTGCCATTGCGTCTGGAAAAAGTTGTGCGACGCGGGCGGCCCGATTGCAAGATGTTGTTAGAATTTCGCAACCCTGCGCTATGCACATGGGGGGCGGAAGCCAGCGCCAAACACGTCACAAACATTTTTTTTGCAGGATTAGGAGTGCCTTTGGCGATATGTTTTTTGGACTTTGTTCCTTGCATCTGTAGAAAACTGTGGCCCTGCCTGCCTTTATGTTCGCGGAGGTGTCCATTCTGCGTTTCAAGCAAACCAAAACGAAAATCGGCGGTATCTTGTTCGGCCGCTTTGGAAGAGACGATGCGGTGCGACTCAAGCGGCGACATAAATGGCAGCTTCCCGTCGCAATTGTATTCTTTGCATTTGGCCACGTACTTCTCACTCAACTCTTTCTTGTGATCCAAACCCATAACGTGACCGGTGAAAAACGTTTTACTGCCAATAAGATCGCACTCGGCCCGGCAAGCATGAATGCAGCCTGTTTCACACAAGCCCTCAATGGTGTACACCGCTGGATCGTCCTCGGGGGCGGGCGTCCAAGGGTTCGCATAGTAGTAATCTTGCTGGCAATTATGAAGCCAGCAAGTTGCCGCTCTGTTAAGGAAATCAGGCACAACAGCTGACGCTGGCAGTGCATCTGCAGGATCGTCGGGGCCAACCCAGAATTCCTGTAAATCATCATAGGTCGGCAGGTCATAACTCGTGTAGAAAAGGCAGCCATCTTGGCAATACGGCACGCACAATTCAACATTTCCGTTGATGTACGCACATTCTCCATCCCCAACATCGTTTGCGAGGTCAGGCGCAGCGACACAAGCCTGGTTGCAACTGCATCGCGTGTCGCATTGCTCGGTCGGCGGCTCTGTGGGAGGCTCCGTCGGGGGCTCGGTGGGAGGCTCGGTGGGGGGCTCGGTGGGGGGCTCGGTCGGGGGCTCGGTGGGAGCTTTGGATGGCGAGCTGCTTGGAGACGTGGTAGGCGAAGCGGTAGGACTCGAAGAGGGCGCATGAGAAGGCGCTGCGGTTGGACTCGACGTAGGAGAGTGGCTTGGAGCAGGAGTGGTGGCACCGCTGGAGGAGCAGGAATCACAGCCACGCCAGGAAGGGCGCTTTTCGCATAAGGACATACCGTTACGTTTGACGCACTGATACCTAGTATTTTTTTGAAAAAAAATGGATAAATTTAATTAAAATAACGACTTTTGATGATTTGAACGACGATTTTGACGATTTTGGCGTCGAATTTTGGTTTTTGAGACCGATTTTTGCGTTTATGAATTTTTAACCAAAAATTTCTCCAACGGAATGGCATTGTTTGTATCAGCACCGCCGGAAGAGACTGGAGGACTGGTCGGAGTGCGGCCTCTGCGTGCACTGATCCACGGACGACCGGAATGCAACACGCCGACGTCATTAGAATTGCGCAACCCAGCGCTGTGAACACCCGGGGCGCAGGCAAGAGCCAAAATGCCAAGAGCTGTTTTACACTTCAATTTTGATTTGAGGTTCGCTTGCTTTTTCCCTCGCACTTGTAAGAAACTGACGCCTTGCTTATGATCGCCCGCCTCCAGCGTTGCAGACGTATCGTGTGTGCTCTTGGCGTTGTGTGTGCGGCGATGGGTGGCATCCTTTTGTAGCAATCCCCATCGGGAATGTCCAGAATCCCCCATTTCAGCATATTCGTTGACTCCCATTGGTCCGTGGGAACTGAGCATGGAAGATTCCACACTCCCACAGTTTGTCTCCTTACACTTTTGCAAGAGAGCATCCATGTCGGGGCCATTGTCCTCGTACAACGACAAATCAACCACCCGGCACGCCACTTCACATTCCGCATGACACGCATGAAGACAGCCCGTCTCACATAAATCCTGAATGGTGTAAATTTCTTCATCGTCGTTGAAACTATCGGGGTCGTCGGCTTGACTCTTGATATAGCCATAGTAGTAATCCTCGTTACAATGCCCTGTGCATCTGCTGGCTCGATGTTCGAAATGGCCGCATGAGTCTGCATATACGTTCACCAAACTGTAAGCAGATGGGGCCGTGTAGTCAATATCATAATCCATAACTGCTGTGTAAAAGTTGCATCCGTCACCACAGTAAGGAGCGCACAAATCAACCATACCTCTGACATATCCGCATTCTCCAGAAGCCACGCCGCTGGCGAGGTCAGGCACCTCTGCACAACGGGCGTTACAAACGTCTGTGACACACGGTGGATCGGTCGGCGGATCGGTGGGAGGATCCGTTGGCGGATCGGTTGGTGGATCGGTTGGTGGATCGGTGGGCGGATCGGTCGGTGGATCGGTTGGTGGATCGGTCGGCGGTTCAGTGGGCGGATCGGTTGGTGGATCGGTGGGTGGATCGGTGGGCGGTTCGGTCGGCGGTTCGCTGGAGGAACATGCAGCACAACCATGCCACATTTGGACATGGGGGGCAGATGACAGCTTGTCACATTTGGACATACCGTTATGCTTCACACACTGAGGCGGAACTTCACTGACAATGTTTAGAGTGGGTCGCGAATTGGTGTTGCCATTGCGCTTGGAAATGATTGGTCGAGCCGATTGCATGATGTTGTTAGAATTTCGCAAGCCTGCGCCCTGGACATGCGGGGCAGATGACATCAACGCAAGCGCGGCGGTAAAAGCTCCAGCAATTTTGTTGTTCTGACGGAAAACCTTCTTTTTCCCGCGCACTTGTAAGAAACTCACTCCTCGCTTATTATCGCCCGCCTCCAGCGTTGCAGACGTATCGTGTGTGCTCTTGGCGTGGTGTGTGCGGCGATGGGTGGTATCCTTTTGTAGCAATCCATATCGAAAATGTTCAGTATCTTTCTCGGCCGCATGACGCTTGACTTCATCAGTTGAGTAATTTAATTCTTTATCCATATCGGCACAATTGTAATACTTGCAACTCTGCACCTTATCATCGAAGCCTGGGCCATTGTCAAGCATCACCGCACATGCAATTTCGCATTCGGAATGGCACCCGTGGATGCAACCGGTCAGACACAAATCAAAAATGGTTTTGATTTCTGCACCATCGTCGTTTTCTTGAATGTGCGGATCGTCCTCATTGTCACCATAGTAATAATCATTCTCACAATATGTCAAACATTGTTTGGCCCTGGACGCGAAATTCCCGCATCTGCCTTGCCACGCGGTCCACTCGTTGCCAGACGGGTTGGAGTAGTCAAAATGATGATTCGCATCGGCTGCGTAAATGTTGCATCCATCGCCGCAATACGGAATGCACAAATCAACATTACCGTTGGCATATCCGCATTCCCCAGGAGTCACGCCGCTGACGAGGTCAGGCACCTCTGCACAGCGAGAGTCGCAGGCGCATTGGATATCAAGGGATGCACACTGGGGCTCGTTGGGCGGATCCGTGGGAGGATCGGTAGGCGGATCGGTCGGTGGATCCGTCGGCGGGTCGGTGGGCGGGTCGGTGGGCGGATCCGTGGGAGGTTCGGTGGGTGGATCGGTGGGCGGATCAGTGGGAGGATCGGTGGGAGCTTTGGATGGCGAGCTGCTTGGAGACGTGGTAGGCGAAGCGGTAGGACTCGAAGAGGGCGCATGAGAAGGCGCTGCGGTTGGACTCGACGTAGGAGAGTGGCTTGGAGCAGGAGTGGTGGCACCGCTGGAGGAGCAGGAATCACAGCCATGCCAGGTGGGGCGCTTATCGCAAAGGGACATACCGTTACGTTTGACGCACTGATACGGAATGGCATTGTTTGTATCAGCACCGCCGGAAGAGACTGGAGGACTGGTCGGAGTGCGGCCTCTGCGTGCACTGATCCGCGGACGACCGGAATGCAACACGCCGACGTCATTTGAATTGCGCAAGCCGGCGCTGTGAACGTTAGGAAAGCATGCAAGAGCCAAACATGACAACACTTTTACGACGTTCGGTTTAGATGTGGACTTGCGGTTACTGCGTTTTTGGCCTTGTACTTGTAGGAAGCTCGAGCCTTGTTTGTTATCGCCGATGCGCAACGCTGATTCGATTTTACCTTTGCTGTTTGCTTCGAGAAGACCTGCCTCGTTAGGGAAATAGCAATTGTGATCGATGCAGCCCTGCCGAACCATTTCCATGGTAGCGTCTGTGACGGGGAAAACAGCACCGTATCCATTAGCGACATCGGGTGAATTGCAGGTAGAATCGCACTCCGCCTGGCAAGCAGCGTAGCAAGACCCGAGTTTGCATGCGTCCGGATCGCCGGTGGCTTGTTTGGCTTGATGGCACTTCTGGTAGCATTGGCCAATGACAGCAGTCATATCCATGCAGATAGGATTCCAATTGTCGTCCACGAGGCCTTCAAGGGACTGGGACGTGTCCAACGGTGAGCACCACAATTTGCAACCCGTTAGGCAGCCGGTAACACACTCTGGACAATGAACAAATGAGTTACAATATTCATCGCAACGATTCTCGACAAATTCATTGTCGCCGCAGAGCGCTTCAACTTCAGTCGGCGGTTCCGTAGGAGGCTCGGTTGGTGGTTCCGTAGGCGGCTCCGTGGGCGGCTCGGTTGGTGGTTCCGTAGGCGGCTCCGTGGGCGGCTCGGTTGGTGGTTCCGTAGGCGGCTCGGTGGGAGGGGAAGTTGGAGAAGCAGCGGCCATGCAACCAGGAAACCACGGTGCTTTGTCGCATAAACTTTTACCGTTGTATTTCTTATGGACAGGAGAGCCATGTTGATGAATGTGTGCAGAGGCTTGTAAGATGTTTTTGGATACACCGGAGCGAACGCCAGCAGCATCGGAACCCGGGAGGGCCATCAGTAACGCCGGCAAAATGGCTTTTTTCAAATTGTGATTGGTGTTGCGTTTCTTCGCAGTTTTCGTTCTCGACGCCTCCATTTGAATGAAACTGTGGCCACTTTTGTTTTCCTTGGACTGACCATTGCGAAGAGCAGTCTCGATGGAGCGCTTGCTTGTTTCGAGGAGGCCATTGTCGGTCGGCTCTTCAGACCATGGGCCGTCGGAAGATGGCACGCAGTTCCATGCCCTGCAGGCTGCATACACCCCTGGCGCCATTTGCCCCCCTGGAGACATCCCGTACATAACCATGCTGGCCAAGGGCGTGCATGTATGAACACATTGAGCATTGCACGCCCAACGACAACCTTCATAGGAGCATGCGGCGGGATCACCTGCTGCCTCCCTGACGTCGTAGCACCTTTGGAGACAATCCGGCATGGCTTGGACCATGTCAATACCTAGTAGATTTTGTGTTTTTAACAAAAATGTGGGGGGCGTATTTTTGGCCTCGCAAGCGTTCGCAGGACCCCCAAACGCTTGAAATTTCAATTAAAAATTAAAATTTAATTTAAATTTCTCCAACAATATGGTCCAGATTCGTGATTGCCAGGGCCAGGCCTGGGAGGGTCGAAATTCGCTACGTCGTTAGGGGTGCACCACTGTTCACACCCGAGATTGCAACTCTGAAGGCATGCGTCGTCAAGACATCCAGACCATGGACCATAATCCTGACAATTTAATTTGCATTCTTCGCGGAGAGCTTCGCTTGCAGGGGATGATCCCTCGGAGCAGAATCCGTGCGACTGCGTGGGAGCGGAAGATATCATACTGCGCCAATCCTTCGGAGTAGGAGCGGAAGTGTCGGTGGGCGGGTCGGTCGGCGACTGCTTAGGAGCGGAAGTTGGGGGGTCCGTGGGCGGGTCGGTCGGCGCTTTGCTTGGGGAATGCGTGGGGTCGGAGGTTGGATTTTGGGTTGGAGTAGCACTCGGAGCCGACGTGGACGCACTGGGCGGTTCCAAGGGCACCAACCAGCGCAACAAAGACAGTTTTCCATGATGGGTGTGCAAGGGCGAATCATGATGTTTTTGTTGATGAATTTGCGCAGACGATTGTAAGATGTTTTTGGATATGCCGGAGCGAACACCAGCAGCATCGGAACCCGGGAGGGCCATCAACAACGCCGGCAAAATGGCTTTTTTGAAATTGTGATTGGTGTTGCGTTTCTTCGTAGTTGTCACTCTCGACGCGTCCATTTGAATGAAGCTGTGACCACTTTTGTTTTCCTTGGAATGGCCGCTGCGAAGGGCAGTCTCGATGGAGTGCTTACTTGTTTCCAGGAGACCAAAGCTATCCACAATGTGGCTCCATTCCATATTATCTTGGCAATTGTACTGGAAGCAGGATGACTGTATCCAGTCCACCAGCTCACTGTCGCTCATGTTCGGAACAATGTACATAGTTTGGGCAGCCTCGAGCGTGCATGTGGACTTGCATTGGTGATAACACGCGCGCTCACAACCCATAACGCATCCGAAGGGAACCGCCTGAGTGATGCCGTCGCATCTTTGGTAACAATCCTGCTTGTCTTGGCCCATGTCAACACAATATCCTCCGTTTGCCATGTCCCACGGCCCTGGAAAAGAAGGGGTGAAATCGACAACGTCGTTAGGCACGCACCACTGCTGACACCCGCTACTACAAGAGTCAGCGCACGCGCTGCAAAATGGGGGCTGGTCAGCCCACGTCTCACTGCAACCTGCTTTGCAGTCCGCGAGGAGAGCCTCGCTGAGTGGGGATGAGCCTTCGGGGCAGAATGATTGTGTAGCGGCCGCATCGGTTGGCGCTTCGGTAGGAGAAGCCGAAGGGGCATGAGTAGGGGACGTGGAAGGCGATGTGGACGGCGAATGCGTAGGAGCGAAAGTCGGGGCATGAGTAGGGGACGTGGATGGAGCATGAGTAGGCGAATGCGTAGGAGCAAAAGTCGGGGCATGAGTAGGGGACGTGGATGGAGCATGAGTAGGCGAATGCGTAGGAGCGAAAGTGGAAGCAGTGGCTGGAGTGCTGCAACCTGAGTGAAAAATCAAAATTTGAAAATTTAGATGACAGTTTTGATTTAAAGAGAAAATTAAACTACGACTTTTGACGTTCTGAAATTCGGTTCCAACCAGGCATCCAGGGAGCTTTGTCGCATAAACTTTTGCCGTTGTATTTTTTGTTGAAGGGCGAACCATGAATTTTTTGTTGATGAATTTGTGCAGAGGCTTGCAAGATGTTTTTGGATACCCCGGAGCGAACACCAGCAGCATCAGAACCCGGGAGGGCCATCAGCAACGCCGGCAAAATGGCTTTTTTGAAATTGTGATTAGTGTTGCGTTTCTTCGCAGTTTTCGTTCTCGACGCGTCCATTTGAATGAAGCTGTGGCCGATAGGAGCATCGGTCACGTCGCACCCAAACCTATTTTCAGCAAAGTAAACAGAAAGATGTTGATTGATGATTAATTAAATAATAAATAAACTTTTGAAGTTCATTAATTAATTATTTTGTGTTCGCGAACTTGCATTGGGACTCGAGAGAAACGTCGCAAGTGTTCGTGAAATTGTGCAAGACGTTCGTGGAGACAAATTGATGACCTCGGACAAAACAAATTGATAAGTGGATGAAAATAATAATTACTAATTAGTATTAGTATTACTAATAATTTTGAAACTTGCAAGAAAACATTTTTCCAACGCAATTCAGCCGCTGCAGAGGCCGGACTGATGGTCATCAATGTCAACAAAATTATTTTTTTCAATGCATGAGTTTTGTGGGATTTCGCTTGACTCATATGATTCTGATTTCCGGAGCCCATGTTGGAAACACTGGAGGTTTTACCAACGGGCAATTTAACAAAATTAGGTAACATCATGTTTTTTACTTTTTTATTTTGATTTTTTTGTGATGTTACTGCTTGATTAATGACTTTCAAAAATTTGAAAAGATGTACAACAAAACGTATATTTACTTTTTTAACTTTTTACAACTTGGTACTTTTTGATTGATTGACAAGAACGCGGTATTAGCGACGTTCTATTTAGGTTCGATTTAAATGATTGTAATTGTTTGCTGTAGTAATGAAGCAATTATCTTTGTTTAATTACTTACTACTTGTATCGTGTCAACCGCAAATTGAATTGACGTGTTAATAATTTGTAATTTTTTTGCAACTTTAAACTAATTTGTTTTTAACAAATTATGTTTGTATAGGAGGGGGTAGGTAGGAGGGGTGGTCACTTACAAATCTGAACTAACTTGTTGAGGTCGGTAACAATTATAATTTACATACAGAATAATAACCTAACCGATGCGATTGATATTATCTGTACTAATGTACTTTCTTGTTTTGCTAAACTAAATTACAGTTTACTATTAGCACCACGCTAATGTAACAGATTTGGGTAGTACCAGGATTACTGAGAGCTTGCGTGTTCAGATGAACACTTACTTACTTGCTTTAATACCGTTCTTTGTGTTTTGAAATATTTTTTGATTTTGAAAAATGGTTTGAATGGTTTGAGTTTCATTGTTTCGAGATAGTTTTGGTTTTGGGCATATCACGCCATGCCATCCAAACCACGGTTTTGGTTTGGATGGCATGGCGTGGTTTGACGTTTTGGTGGATGTAGAAAATGGTTTGTTTTAACCGCATTTAATGTTGCAAATGTTAAACGTTGATGGAAAATTATTGAACAACCAAAAAACACAAATTGAAAATGTCAACGTAGAAAAAAGACGTGCCGTAGCACAATTTTGTTTTTGGAAATTGGTTTTGTTTGAAAAGTTAAATTTGTTGTTTGTTGTGAAAAATGTGCATTAAGTTGAAAAGTTACATTTGTTGGACGTGAGATGGTGGTGAGTGAATGTGATTTTCGCGTTGGGCGGTGCGATGTGAAGAGTGAACGCATGTTACCAATCCGATTCACAATGTGGCACACCAACGGTTTCATTTTTACGCAAAATTAAGACACATTAATTAGAACTGAATTACTGAATTAATTAATTACAATGTGCAAATTTCCAATTTCAAAACTAAACGAACGCAACTAAATTACAACAAATTCGTGCCTGTCCGTGTGAGTAAACGTAACTCTGACTTTTATACATTCATTTGCGTGCTTATTTTGTTATATATGTACGTAAGAGCAATTTTAACGAAACTCTTGCAACACAACACAAACACAACTCCACGTGCACACAACACTACTACCGCGCCGAAACAACATAACGCACGCACATAGATGATGATGGGCATTCATGCCACCTGTCAATAAATTCGTTTTGGTGTTGATTTAATGCTTAAGAACTCATTGCATATGCCCCCCGATGTCGAATTTAATACAATCTTTACCCCTACGCACGAGGACATTTGCTGGCTCTTTCCTCGCTATCTGCTACTGCCGTGGCCCCGTGCTCATATGCGCGTTGGTCGCGCTGCCGTTTTCCGCTGGAAAGTAGTGGTCTAATTTCGCATTTCATCTGCTCCACCGACAAAAACGTGCTTGCGCGTCGGTCGAAAGGACTAATTTGCATGCCCCGCAGTAATGATTTGAACCCCTCGCTGTAACTACTACCTAGTAGATTTTTGAAAAAATGTGGGAGAAATTCAAATAACGAATTTAGGGTTTTGAGAGGCCGATTTTAAGTCTCCAGCGTCGATTTTTGGAAGCTTTTGATTTTTCTGACGTCGATTTTTGAACAAAATTTTCAAATTTCCTGCGGTCAAAGTTTTTGTAATCCCAAAAGAATTCCACACCACTTTTTTTGAAAAATTTTCGCGTACCAAAAAAATAAAAACAATTCTGGAACAAAATTGGGGGTCCGAATTTCGATAGACATGTAGTTAGACATCATTTTTGACGTCGCGGACGCCCTCAGGGCCCAAATTTGCTCGAAATTTCGATTTTAAATTTCTCCAACTATCAATGGTTTGCTCGATGATGTTTTCTTTCGCGTGCTGGATGACGTCTCCCCATTTCAATTTAAACGCCATACAATACATTATCATGCCGCACGATTGCCGATCCACATGCAGTAACGCCCGTTGAATCTTATCATTCATTGCCTGCGATCGTGGCTCGCTGTTAACTGTTGGCTTGATCCTACCCAGGATTTCGGATGACCGCCAATCCTTGATTTTGAGAATGGTCTGACCTAGTAGATTTTTGGAAAAAATGTAGGAGAAATTAAAAATAACGAATTTAGCGCTTTCAGAAGCCGATTTTACGTCTCCAGCGTCGATTTTTGGAAGCTTTTGATTTTGCTGACGTCGATTTTTGAACAAAATTTTAAAATTTCCTGCGGTCAAAGATTTTCAAATCCCAAAAGAAGCCCACACCAATTTTTTTGAAAAATTTTCGCGTACCAAAAAAAAAAATATATATACTTAATAATTCTGGAACAAAATCGGGGGTCCGAATTTCGATAGACATCTAGTTAGGACTCATTTTTCGTCTCGCAAACGCCCCCAGGGCCCAAAAATTACCGAAATTTCGATTTTGACTTTAAATTTCTCCAACCGTGTTCATCGGCATGCAGTAAGATGTTGTCCGTGTGCACGCGGCCCCACACGACGTCATGACTATGTAAATGAGAGACAACGTCAACGATCTGCTTGAAAAACTGTAGAATTGTTTTCTCCTGGTCTACCAA
>Ga0099798_10088_pt1 | contig 27632 bp, 27 predicted proteins | sample Uncmet_Sort29A_1_FD_89870 | JGI IMG/M metagenome (GOLD analysis project Ga0099798, IMG submission 89870) | Marine eukaryotic communities from CALCOFI LINE 67, Pacific Ocean - CN13ID_Sort29A_1 | ecosystem: Environmental > Aquatic > Marine > Oceanic | place: Pacific Ocean: Monterey Bay | collected...
CCTTTCGTCGCCGCGCCTTTGGCTAATGTCGAGTTTGAGAGGTTGTATTTCTTCGTCAACCCCGAGGGAGAGGTCTTTTCGGACGAGGAGGCTTTGGACCACAATTCCGTCGATTGGGACTCCTTGCGTACGCTTTTTTAAATCATTATTACTTTTTTACACGACATTTTCGTTTTTACTTAATTTATTTACATCAAAAATTACCGCTTACAGAAAAGCATATACGCACACATTACGAGTGTAAGCTCGTCGGTGATGAATCGGACCATCCATTTGACCCCGTGATTCATCGGGAGTGGGTCGCGCAGGAAATCGCCGCGCGTGTGAGGGAGTGTAAGAAAAACCGGCTGAGGATTGTTCATCAGTGGCCGAAACACGATGTAGAGCGGCTGTTTGGGGAGTATGAGGCGGAAGAACGACAACAATATATGAATAAAATTCAAGCGGACAAAACGTATTCAAACTTTACCGAAAGTGACGTTACTAATGATGCGTCGAAGGTCAAAAAACAGAAAAAGCAGCAGATTGACCAACTCATCGCAAAGATGAAAGAGAAAATCAATTCCTACCAGAAAAAGGACCCCATAAAATATGCCGATCTTATAAAACAATTAACGGACCAGCGCAACGGATTGAAGGAAAAGCGCAAAAACTGTATATTTTGTTGCTTTCTATTATTTAATTTTATTGTTTTCATCAAAAAAATATTATTTTAGCCAAAATTTCAGCGGAGAAACGAATAAATGCCCAGCGGCAAGAACGTATACCTAACTACCTACACCTACCTACTCACACCAAAAATCGCACACATTATTATTTTTTGATTTAAGTTCATCGTTCAATTCAATTTGTTTTTTTTGAAAAAAATAAAATAGTGTTCTCTCTCGATGAGTCCGACGAGTCGAAGTGGCGGCCTGACAAGACTTCCGAGGTAAGCGTCAGCGCGAACTCCACAGGCACACCAATTCTTGCACCACGCGGCACTATCCCAACATCCCCCATGAGCGGAACGGCCGCCGGTGCCGCCCCCAGCGGCTTCGGCATCCCTGGTGGCAGCCCCGCGCATACCGTCGCCAGCGCGAGTAGCGCGCCGTCGCCGGCGGCTAGCCGCATCTCGCTGTCTGGTGCCCAGGTAATGTTTATCAAATTTTTGTTGAATCAATCATTAATTGTTTTGTTTGTTTAAAAAATAATGAAAAAATAAGTTGGTCAAGATTCCTGTTTTCAAAAGACCGAAGTTTTTTGAGTTCAAAACTAAGAAAATGAAAAAACGTTACAAAGCCCAATACAAAAAATGGTATACGGATTTAATCCGCTTCGGCGAGCAGTTTGCGCCGGTAAGGACGCTGCTGGTTGAGAAAATGCGGTTGAAAGATTATCAGTGTCATAAAAAAATTGTCAAGTGGAATGGCATTCAGAAGAAACACCGTAAGTGCATTAAGCATGCCGGCAGGTATACAATAAGCGGCAAGTCAAAAGTGTGGGTTCATACCAAAAGCGGTGGGTATAAACAGGTCATGAAGAAGTTTTGGTGGAATTATTCGAAAGTTGAGGACAAATATGGTAGGTTTGACCAGCCGCATGAAGACAGTAAGTGGCAAATCACCGTATCTAATTTTCAGCGCATGCATGAGTCGGAGGATACTAGGCTTCAGAAATATAGAACGCTTGGTAAATTTCTTATGGCGGGCGGTACCTTAAAGGGTGGTCAATTACGGAAGGCGATCAAGTTTTGTAGGAAAAAGGCTAGAAAAAGTTCGCAGGATTGGCATTATGATCTTAAAAGTGTGGAATGGCTACACGCCCAGATGGTGCATTGCTGGCGGCAGTGGTTTAATTTTCACGCTTCGGAGGATGCCACGTTTTTGGAAACGATACAACGTTATTCGGACCAGGGCCACCGCTTCGTCCTTCCTTTACTACACACTTTCACAACATTCATTCATTACACACTCCCCAAACGCCCACATTCATCACATTTAATTTGCATTTTAAAATTATTATCATTAATTTATTTTAAACAGGTTGCGGCCCTGCAAGAGAAGATTGAAAAAATGAAGAAGATGCAATCCAGAGGTGCTGCTAGCTCCGTGGCAGACGGTTGGAGTTAATTTTAATTAATTTTAGTTTGTTTTCAAAATCGAGTCACAAAATGTTTCGTTCAAAACATTCAATTCGTATTTTTCAATTAAATTTTAGGTCCAGGTGCGCGAGCCCGGAACCGCAGCCCGCCGGATTCTGAAGCGGCCAGCTCTACCGCGCCCGGTAGTAGACGTCCGTCCATTGTCGAGGCTAGTCCGCTTAAGCGCCGCCGCGGATCTAACCCCGACACCAGTAGCAGGCTTCCGGATATCTCTCCCCTGAGTCTTGATCGAGCGGGCCCCATCCGAAAGATTAGCCCAGTCTCAAGGAGGAGCGAGGCCGGCAGCGATAGGAAGGCCGTCGCGGCCGAGGGCACGGGCACACGCCGTGGCTCCACTCGTCAAGGCTCTCCTACAGGCCAACCCCCCGCCAAGCGTCAGTCTCTTGCTCGCAACCACCGCGAATCACCGGCCGGCTCCATGACGTCCGCTCGCAACCAACGCAAACGCTCACCACCAGAACGGTATAATTCATTCATTTATTTATCATTAATTATTTTTTTTGTTTCAACCAAAATTTTAAATTAATAAAAGTGCGCCCATTATTGAGTCGGCGAAAACATTTGGAGAGTTGTCCCCCGCCACGCAAAAACTGAAAACGAAGCTCGCGAAAATGAATTTTCTCAAGGAAATGAGAAAACAAGCGGCGGCGAAAAAACAAGCCGAAGACATGCTGGCTAGGAGTAGAAAGGAGGTGGAGAAAGGGAAGGTTTGCGATTCACCTACACCACGCGCTGCTTCTCCTACCAAAAGGGTAAGGAAGGCGGTTCTGAAGGAGGCGAGCTACGAAAAACAGTCGAAAACGCGTCGTTCTAAGAGTAATAATGAATTATCATTTGCGAATTCGCCAAGTTCTAAGAGCAAGAGGAAATATAAAGCAAATTCGCCGAGCAAGAGGAGATATAAAAAGTCCCAATCTCGCACGCGTACGAAGAAGAAACGGTCTTCCCCCCGCAAGCATGTTCTGAGGAAATCAAAGTTCCCCCTGCCCACTTTCCCACCCACACAAAATAAATACAGTTACCACACCCACATAAAATCATCAAAATTTTATTAATTTTAAATTGATTCAATTTTTGTTAATAAAAATAAAAATAGACGCCCAAGTAATGTCAAGATGGACGGCGATAGCACCTCAACCGAGTCCGATCTGTCCGATGACGCCCACGCCCCTGATCTCAAGCGCGCCCGCCGCGGCCGCGTTCCTGGTCAGGAACTTTCCCGCACCTCGTCTGCGCGTAGTACGTTTTTTTAACTTAAATTATAAAAGATTTAACGATTTCGGACGATGTTTTGACGTTTCTTGATTTTTGAAATATTTATCGTGGAAGGAGAAGATAAGAGAAAGAAAAAAAGTGGTCGTAAGGATAGGGATAGGAAGGGTCGCCGCTCTTCGGAGAATAGTAGTGACAGCAGCTCACATTTACACGACAAAAAAAACATAAAGAAGAAAAGTACGAAATCATTGCAGAAGGAAGATAAGAAAAAAAAGAAAATCAAGAAAAAGGGGAAGAGGAGTAGGTCGGCGTCGTCATCGTCGCCCAGCCCTTCGAAAACGAAAAAACATACTGTACCCATCGATTCCTACTCGCCGAAGAAAAATGTAAAAGAGGTAAACAAAACAGTTGATCCGCCTAAAAGTAAAACCAGGAATATTTACGCGAATGCGAACGCGAAAAAGAATGCGTTGTTCACAAGTTCGACGTCTACATCTGATAGCGCGAGCACGAATGCAAACAAAATCGTCGATAATATCGAGAAAAGTGTGGAAAAAGCAACCACGGCGCAAAGTCAAACGGGCAACAATGACGACGTCGAAATGAAAAGTGAAACGTCGACATCACCACATCCCGGTCATTAATTAATTGTCTTGCTTTACTTTAAATTTTGGGGAATATTTATGGTTTTATCTGCATTTTGAACATACATAATTATTTTGTATTAACAAAAAAATAGATCGTTCCGCAACCCTCGCGAAAGGCATCAAGTCCAGCAAGCCTGTGGCAGGTTCGGCCAAGCCGCTGTCTTCGTACACCCAGGGGCAGAAGGCTCCTCCGGTCGCGGACTCCGCCTCATCTTCTTCCTTGTCTGAAACGGATTCCGACGGCCCAACGGGCACTCGCGTCACCAACTCCAGTGTTCGCACCGCTAAGGCGAAGGCGAAGGCGACGGTGAAGGCTCAAACCACCAAGACGCGTAATGCCCTCACGTCGTCCAAGTCCAAAGAAAAAGTTGAACGATCCCACTCGGATCCAACTGAGGAGAAGCTCAGAACTCGTGGTCTTCGCAGTGACGGCCATCGTCCTGAACGCCGCAACTCTGAGAGTGATGCCCGCATCGCCCCCGCGCGCCAAAACAGTCGCACTACGATGAGTGATAGCGCCTTGCAAGTACGTGCCAAGCGTGTAGGGGGAGTCAAGGAACCGTCCGGCAGCAGCACCACTTCCACCGGCTCGTCCAAAGAACCACTTCTCACCCGCGAGCCCTCTCGCACTTCCCGTGCTTCTGGTAAGAATATTTTTTAAATGTTTTCTACAAAAATTATAATTTACCGTCTAAAATCGAACATTTGTGTATAATAAATTAATTTAAAAAGGTGGATCCGGCACCTCCCGAGGCGCGACGGACGTCCGCGAGGCACGTAAGAACATCGATCTCATTAGAAAACAAATTGGTGAGCAAGCCAGCCGCTCTGGCTACGAACGGTATTTTTTAAAATATTATTAAATTTTAACATTGTTTTTGTTCAAAACATTTTTTTAGAACGCAAAGATGGCTCAACATCCCCTCGGAAGGGTTCGAAATCCCCTCGAAACGCCAATCGGTTGATCGCTCACTCATTTCAGCAAATGCTCACAGGAAACCAAAATGAATTCGCAAGGCGTAAAGTCGGCGATGAAAGCTCTGCAAAATTGCCTACATTTCACATTCTGTTTGCGACATTTTTGCTTTCCATTCTCTCCCCTATATTTCACATGTTGTTTTTAATTTAAAACCATTTATGATGTAACTTTTTAATTTTTAAAAAATAGGCCGAAGGTGGGTAAGAACGCCTTAAGTTTGCCTTTGCGAACCCCCCACAAGGACGCCGCTTTGCGTGCCAAGGAGGATCGGAGCAAGAGCAAAAGAGACGAGTCCTCGGAGTACCATACGCCCATCATTTCGCCCATCGCGGGGTAAAAACAGTTCATTAACACAATAAAATTGGCTCATTTTGTTTTTTTGTTTTTTTATAATTTATAAAACAGTCGCTCCAGGGATGGCAGTCGGATGAGTGAGAGTAATCGGGCTAGGCATCGGTCGAGGGCCGGGCGGGCTGATCGCTATGATGAGTATGCATACATCTTGCTTTACATCTTGACAGTCGCACACAAAAATAAAATAATTTGGTTCAAGAAAAATTAGTTACGCTCACACGACAGGCAGCAGTTCTTAAATTCTTAGTAATTAATTATAAATCTTGATGTAAATAATATAAATAATTAGTCGTACGAATCGTCGTAGTGGATCTCGATCACGTAAGAAGAAAGAGCGCAAAAGTAAGGACAAGAAGCAGAAGAAGACGTCGATTGTCAAGAAGGAGAAGAAGTCGAAGAAAACGATGCGCAGATCACGTAGTTTGCGTGATTCTGATTCCGATTCTGAGAAAAAGCGTGATCGAAAGGAGAGAAAGCGTGATCGAAAGAAAATAACGAAAAGAGAAGTTAGTGCAAGTAAGTCGTCTCGTCTTAAACCGCAAGTTACCTCAAAGGAGAGGGGGAATCCGAACAGCCCGCGCAGTGTCAGCTTAAGTGTTGCGGCCAGCCCACGCAAGGGAGTTAAGCGTCGTAAATCTCATAACTCCATTTCTCCCAAGAGTGATGAGAGGATGATCGCATCGCCACGCAAGCGTCGTAAATCGCTTGCCGTTAAAAGTGCCAAGTCGATTGCACCGCCGAAAAAAATCCCCATCCCCCAAGCGCCATCCCCCAAGCGAACGAAACTCAAGGTGGTGTTGAAGCCTCGCTCCCCCTCCCAGACAACGTCCACGGTGGTCTTGAAGCCCGCAACTGCTACCAACAACAATTCTAATGAGCGTTTGCGTCCTTCTATGGTGGATTTTCTCGACAGAGGCCTCGACGACATTCCTGACATGGGCAAACATAAGGGCAAGGGCAAGGGAAAAGGGCGTCGCCGCTACTAATCTTCTTTACCAATTACTCAAACAAAGTTACAAACCGGGCGTAATTACGATAATTTACTACATAAGTATGCATCACCACGAAGACGATTGATACTATTCAAGCTTTATTTCATATGCATGCCGTCAAGACAAGAAGTCTCAACCCCCCACTCATACACACATCTCAATTTTCTTTTCTATAATTAAATTATTTCCTCCCCCATTATTACTCAATTACTCAATTGTTTTTGAACATTTTTAATGTCTGCAAACAGAAAATAATTTATTTTTGATTTTTTTATTTAAAAAAACAGGAAAAAAGTGGGAGCCAAGGACATGGGAAAGGAAACGCTGGACAAGGATAGCACGCCCCGCGCGCGCAATGGTTAGAAAAAATTAATTAGTTAATTAAAAATTCGTTGTTCATTCAAAACGTTTCATGTCATAATTACCAAATGTAATTATTTTTAAGGTCTGAGCCAAGCGCAGCAGCCCAGTCCCGTCTTCGCAAAAAACCGTAGCAATAGTAACGAACTCGATCCGAGTCCGACCTCGATCAAGCGTCAGCCGGCAGTGCCTAAAAACCCCAAGAATAGACACGGCGAGCGCATCGACTCATTCCACGCGGACCGTGATAGGGATCGCAGAGACCGAGACCGCAGTCGGGACGATGAGCGTAGCCTCGGCATGCGTTCCGACCTCCGCGCAACCCGTCGTGGTAGTTGGTCTGTCAAGGAAAAGACTCAGGCCGGTTGGAGAAATTTAAAATTTTAAAATTTAATTTATTTTCTCCCACAATAATTTTAAATTAATTTTTTTAAAACAATATTATATTTCTACTAGGTAGTGGCATATTCCGAGACGGTGGCAAAATGGGCAATAGCCGAAAATTCTCACCCGGGAGGCTCGCGGACGAAAGGTATGAGAATAAAAATGACAATTCCAAAAACGCAAAACCGTAAATTATTTTGCTTTTTTTCCATGTTTGAGTCGTTTTGCATCAAAATTAATTAAAATTATTTATTTACAAAAAATAAAAAGCAGCAGCGGCACAGATTCCGATAGCAACGAAGATGTCATGGCCCGGGCCCGTCGCAAAAACCAAGAATTACAGAAACGGTATTAATTGTTTTTATTTATTTTCATTTTTAAAAATTCAATTTCGTATTTTATTTTAAAATAATTTTAAATAAATAATCAATTAGGTTTGACGCTGCGAAACGGGAGAAGGCAGAATATGAAAAATCTTTGCGGGGCATTCGTGGATAGACTCAATTTAGGCATTCTTTTTTCATTCCAAACAAACAACTTAATTTATGAATTTCTTGAAGTTACTTAATTAATTACAAACTCAAATTAATAATAATAATAATAATAATTTATGTAGGATCCATAATTGTAGGTGTACATTACATACACGTCAAAAATAATTAATTACAGTAATTTAATTAAAAAGAAAACTTAAAATAAATCATTAAAACAACGTAAATTAAGTAAGTAAGTATGTTCTACCAAAAATAGAATTTAAATCGGTTTGTGAATTTTCTAATTTTGCTCATTAATATTATTTTATTTTAAAATTTACATTTTTCTTTGCCCATTAAAACAAAAAACATGTCTTGACAATATTAAAGTAACTACAATCAAAGTTAATTTAACCAAATTCATTAATTGATAGCCAATCGTCTTCTATAAATATAAAAAAAATACAAAAATAATTACACAGAGAAAATTATTATGCAAAAATTATTATTACAGCAGAAAAATTAATCAATCAATCATTTTCGTTGCGAAACCCGCCATAATTTTAATTACAACATCGAAAAGTTACATTAATTACGAAATAATTACTTGATAAAATAGAATTTGTTTTTAAAATATAATCGCTCGCGTAATTATCAAGAAGGCAGCTTCATTGAAACAAATACCGAGCAAATATTTTATTTTGCCGAAAAAATATTCATTTGAATTTCGAAGACAAAAATATAAACAGTAAGTTGAAACAAATATTATAAAAATAATTTGAAATGACAGTCGCTAGAGATTTTCGATTTCGAATTAAATTGAAAACATTTGCACGGCCTCGTTGTTTTCTCATCATGCTGAAATAATTTACATCCATGTGTCAATTTGGCTAGGATAATTATAATTTTCAGGTGATGCGTACTTAATCAACAAGGTTGTTGTTTTCAATCAATCATTTTTTAAAGGGCCTAACGCCCATAATCGGTATATAATTACCTGATTTTCGCCGTACATTACGATTTGTTAAATAAAAATAATTAAGGGAACAAAAAATCTTTTTTAACAAACAGATAATATTAAAAACGTTAAATTAAGTTGCAACAGTAGATTATGCTCGTGTTTGTCTGTCTTGCCAGACATGGGTGCAATTTTGGCCAGAACAATTAATTATAATATTATTAAATTATAAACAAAAAAATGAAATGACGAAGCACAAAAATAAATTATGAAAAAATCATGCATGCGAAATCAAAAAAAAGTTGCCTAATTAATTACAGAAAAATTATTTCCGATTTTATTTTTAGAAAAATGTTGACATGCTTATAATTTACAGTGATTGCAAGCTACAACAAACGCGGAAAAAACAAATTAAAAAATAACAAATAGACTATTGTAATTAAATTTAATTCATTAATTATGATTCCATAAAATTTAAATAATAATTAATAATCATGCATAAAAACTTCAATTCTCATGCCATCTCATCTCATATTTTTTTGTCTCAAGTGTTTTTCTTTTTTTTAATTGTTTGGTTCAAGTTGTCTCGGCGTAAAATTAAACAACTAAAACGTTTAGCGAAAATTTAAAAATGATTGGTTCATATGAATAAATAAATGCGCATTCGTTTTTGAAAGTCTGACCATTCGTTTTTGAAAGTCTGACCATTCGTTTCGAATTTCTTCGCACATTAATTATTTATATTTGAATTGTTTTCTTATGAAAATTAATAAATTGAATGAATAAAGTTATAAACACAATCGTCGAAACAGAAATTATTTTATTTAAAAATATTTACAACAAATTCTATTTAATTACTTATAAAATTAATTATACACTAATTATTTTGTAATTAATCGATGATTAAAAATATTGGCTCACCCACATCATCACCACCACATCCCATATAATTTATTTTATTAATTTTATTGTGTGTCTATTAAAATTATAATCGACCCGTACATTATATTCGATTCAATCCCATTAAAATCGTATTAAAATTTTAAAAACAATAATTAATTAACGATTACACGTAATTACGTTTGTGTCCCCCCACGTCAAACACAAACAAACCCAATTTCTTTAATTCCGATTTTCTTAAAAACAATTTAACATAGTTTAAAAGTAATTATTTGTCCACAACGAAAAATAATTATTAAACATTTATATAATTAATATTTTGCGTAAGTAATTATTTTGTTTTTTGGTGGCTCTATTCACGTGTCGGCTCGTGAAAATAATTAATTGCATTTTCGCGCGCATTATTTTGACATCTATTTAGTGACCGCTCGTTTTTTGTTACAACTTAAATAGTACATAATTACAACACATTAATTACGCATTATTTAATTAAAGTGAATACTTAATTATTTAATTATAAAAGAAAGTTCGTGCACGCCCGTTCGTTTTTTTGTTGTTGCTACGAAATTGTTTATAATTAACTAATAAATAATTATATTCATTGCAGTTTTCGATTTACCATTTTATTTCAGTCTGACTTTCCACAACGAGTCACGCAAACAAGCAAACATTCATTCGTTCATTGAACGGCTGTGCTACATAGAGTTTCTGTTCAAAAACATTTGGTGTTTGTGTCTTGTCGAACTCACAAAAATAAAAAAATACAAATCAAACCGTATAGTAGCAAACTAAATCAATTCAATCATCATAATATTATTAATTAGTTAGCATAGATACAAATTTACATGTTTTTTAATTAATTCATTTATTATTATTAACAGTAAGTACAATTATATTAAAAACATACACTTGTAGAGCAAATAAATAAATCATTTCCCAAACCGTGTAAACAAATTATATTAAATCATTTCCAAAAACCAATTCTGTCGTTTTGAAATAAATTAAAAAGCAATTTTCGAAAAGCAAAATAAATTTTAGTCTAGTCAAGTAAATATCACCAATAATAATAAGAAATAAATTAAAAAAATTTCAATTAATTATAAGTGCCCAACTAACTTAATTAGCTAACAAGACAAACGTAATATTGTTTTTTTCATTTAATTTAGCGTATAGTGTAAGGAAGTTCTCATGATCGATTTTTCTTAATTATAAACAACTTAGAGTTAATTAATTAATTACCAAAATTATTAATTTAGTTCAATTACCACCGAATCCGTTAAAAAATAAAAATTAAAAACATTAAAATTATAAAATATTACAACGTCAAACAATTAATTACACAAAAAACAGTATAATATTAATTACTAAACAATTATTATTAAAAACCAAACCAAACGTCGTCCCCCCGTGCACGAGCCCACGCGTGTTTACGTTTCTTTCTCGAGCATAGACGACAAAAGTTACAACAATTAATTAGTTAAATTACAACAACACAGCAAATATTGATTGAATTTTATGTAATTATAGTTAAGTTAGGCTGTTAGCTAGTCCAAAATCATTATCAAACATCAACAACAAAAATTATTTAAATATATTAAAATTATAATTCTCCAAATCTCAAAAATAATTATCAATCAATTAATTAGTCCGAAGAAGTATGTTCCTTTTGTCATATCAATCATTTGTACATTCGTTTGTAGGTAGTTAAATATTAAATAATAATTCCTCGTTTGTGTAAAAGTTCGTGTAAGTAAATTATTTCTTGACAAAAAAATAATTATTCGTTGATGCGTGCAAAAATAAAAACAAATTGCCATGGTTCACAGTTTCTTTCAACCATTCTCACAGAATCATTTCATTTCACATTCAGCGTTGTTGAAAAAATATTAATTAAAAAATAAAAATATGTCAAGTGCGGTGGTTCCGTGGCAGCATAGGCTAGTGGCGTTGTCAATCCACCTCGCGCGGGAGGCGGGGAAGGTGATTCGTTTTGTGCGCGATGAGGGTTTTCATATCACTAACAAGGCCGATGAGCAAGGGAACGAGAAGTGGACATCTGGCTATTCTGGCGAACAAAAGCCAAAATTCGAGGAGATGGCCGGAGCCGATTTTTTGACAAAAGCCGACACTGACGCCCAGGCACTTTTAGTGGCGGGGTATCGCGCGGCACTTCCTTGGCTGAAAATAGTCGCGGAAGAGGATGACCAGCCTCCTCCGGACAAGCCCGCGGATGTGAGTTGGAGATTTTTAATTTAATTTTACGTTTTGGGGTGTCAAAATCACGACATCCTATTTTCAAAACGTGTTCCAGCGTCTAATTTTGAAAATCGTTTTAAATAATTTCCAGGTGATGAAGCGATCGCAGCATTGTTAGACACCGTCAAGGAAGTCATGCAACCCGGGCAACCATGGGAGAAGTGGTCACAAGATGAGATGTGCGTTGGAGAAATTTAAAATCGTCGTTCAAAACGCTAAAAATCGCCATTAAATTAATTTCTCTCACTTTTTTTTTAAAAAATCTACTAGGTTTGGATTGACCCAGTCGACGGCACCAAGGAGTTCGTACTGGGGCGCTACTATAACTGCACGACCTTGCTCGGTATCACTTTCGGGAAAGAATCCGTGGCGGGTTTGAGAAATTAAAAAAAAAGAAATGACGGTCAAAATCGTGCCTCAAAACGTTAATTGCGTCGTTCAAATCGTCATTTTAATTAAATTTCGTCCACTTTTTTTAAAAAAATTACCTAGGTATCATCAGTGAGATTTTTGTCGCGGGGGACGACGGCGAGCTCGGAAACATGAATTGGGGTGTTGTAGGTTCCGGCTTGCGGCTAGGTTGGAGAAATTCAAAAAATCATCGACAATCAAATTTTCCAAATCGTTGTTCAAATTGCTAAAAATCGTTCTAATGTCTCCCACATTCGTTTTTAAATCTACTAGGCACACCAGGGCTAGTGCCACGCGATGAGAAAGATGGCGATTTGGAATTCTCTTGCAGCGGCCGCAGTGTACCAAACACCAAAATTCTTGAGCAATATAAAATCAAGGACAACAAGTACATCGGCGGGCGGGGAAAGCAGTTGCTGGGTGTTTTGCACGGTAAACTCAATTGTGCCATTGCGGACGTCCGCGGCAGTGGCTGTAGTAAGTGGGATATATGCGCGTCCACGGCTTTGTTTCAATCGGCGGGGTTGAATTTGGTGAAGGTTGTGGACGGAAAACCATACGAATTTGTGCCTTTTGACGGCCCGTACGGCGATGAGTCCACGCAGTACTACAAAAATGGCCAACCCTTCGTTGGAGAAATTTAAAATCGAATTTCGAGAAAATCACTAAAAAAGTGAAATGGATGCTGATTTTTAATTATTTTTTGAGTAAATCGCTTCCAGAACACGTTTTGCGAATTTATTTTGATGCTACTAGGTGGCTTGCAGCACCCTTGCATTTCTCGACGAGGTCGTGCAGTCTCTGCAGAAAATCTTCCAGGATGCCGGTATCAATCTCGCGGACATGCGGCAGTTTTAGTTTTTGTTTTTTGGCATGATAAATAATAATTAAATAAATAATTTTCGGATGTTTTTACCAGATGTTCCATTCATTCTTGTAATTACTTAGTGCGTGGTGCAGTGTATTGGGTTGGATGGTCGGTGTGTGGTCGTGTCTAAAATCGTGTCGATTCATAACATTCAAACATTCTCATAATGATAATGATGATGTGGTTCAGTGGTTCAATTGTGTCAAAACTAATTATTTATTCTCCATGTACAGCATTACAGCAAGACAGAATAATATTAAAAATTATTAAATTAAATTTTTAAATTACTGAAATGAATTTTTTACAAAAAATCGGGGATATTCTGGATGCAGCGGATGAGGAGGGCGAGGACAGTCCACCGATCCCGATTTCCAAACGAGGTTCTTCTGCAAGAAGTAGTGATGGTAGTCTGTTAGGAAATCTAGGAAATTTAAATTCCCTGCGAGAACAGGCCGTCAGTGCATACCAGAAAGTGCAAGAGGATTTTCATGGTGTAGATCCGCAAGTTAAAGAGATTGGTACAGTTTCGAATCATGACAGTGACCCGCCCTCCACGCCTGTGAAAACGAGGTTGGCTAGCGTTGCCAAGCAGCCCGCGGCCTTACCTGATCTGACAGTCTCCACTGAGCCCTCGCAACGAGACCATAGTACTACTGAAAACCTGGGCGTTTCGCCGAATACGAAAACCGAGCGAGCTATTGACGACCCTCCAGTGATAACGCCCCAGGCTAGCGCAGCACCAGTATCGCCTGCTGTTACGAGCGTTGAGAAGGAGGTAGGTGGGGAAGATGCGCAAGCGAGTAGTGAGGTAGTAAAGCCAACGCAAAATGACAATGCTGAGGCGGCTGTGTGGAAAAAGCGTGCCAACGAATTCGAAGGCCAAGTCAGGCGGTTGGATAAATATTAAATTCAATAAAAAAAAGTGAAATGGATGCCGATTTTTAATTAAATTTTTGAGTAAATTGCCTCCAGAACACGTTTTGCGAATTTATTTTGATGCAAAATCACCATTTTACTCAAATTCGTATTTTCACTTTTATCTAGGTTGGCTGAGAGCCAGGCGATGCAAGCCCAGCAATTTGACGCACAGTTGTCAGAATTACAGGATAGGTTACGGAGGGTTGCAGAAAATACGAATTTGAGTAAAATGGTGATTTTCAATTTTGCATCAAAATAAATTCGCAAAACGTGTTCTGGAGGCGATTTACTCAAAAATTTAATTAAAAATCGGCATCCATAGGTTGTGGCGGATCGGAAGGATAAAATCGAGATCCTGAAAGAAATGCAGGCCAAGCTCGTCGAGGAAAAGGATGCCAGAAAATCGCTGCAACGCCAGCACGACAACCAACTCAACGCGGCCACCCAGGAGATGGAGGGGGAGTTGAATTTTTTCATGAAGGGCAAGGAACGTGAGCTCGAGAACGCAAAAAAAGAGATAGAAGTCCTCAAGCGCGCGCAGAAAGTGGCGGCCACGGAGAGGGATCATCTCCGTTCCGAACTGGACCAGACCGTGAAGGCATTGGGTTCTTGAAAAAAATAATTAAAATCGATTTTCAAAACTAGACGCTGGAACACGTTTTGAAAATAGGATCTCTTGTTTTATGACGTCGAAAACGTAAAATTTGATTTAAAAATCAGCATCCATTTCAATTTTTTTGTGATTTTTCAAAATTGAAAAAATGATTGTTTTTAGGTGCCAGGGAAACGAAAGAGGAAGACCTCGATGAGATGCACAAGAGGGAAATCGAAATCGTCGGCAAAACAAATATAAAAAAACGATTTTATTTTTCAGAATTAGACGCTGGAACACGTTTTGAAAATAGGATCTCGTGATTTTGACTCCCCAAAACGTAAAATTTAATTAAAAATCGTTGTTTATTATTATTTTACTTTTCTGACAGGTCAACGACCGGCACCGTCGTGAGCAGGCGGCAATGGAGCAAGAAGTGGAACAAAACGCGAATGCAAAAAATGAGTTTGAACAACGATTTTTAATTAAAATTTGATCAAAATCGCTTCCAGAACACGTTTTGCGAATTTATTTTGATGCAAAATCAACATTTTACTCAAATTCGTATTTTCAGGTTTGCCGCGGCGCACCAAGAACACCGCCAGCAGTTACGTGACATGGAAAACTCGCGGGATGAGGCGCGGAAAGAAACACAAATTTTGCAGGAGCGGTTGGAGAAATAAAAAAAAGTGAAATGGATGCCGATTTTTAATTAAATGTTTGAGTAAATCGCTTCCAGAACACGTTTTGCGAATTTATTTTGATGCAATCTACTAGGTACGGGGAGTTGCAGAATCGCTATTCAGAGGTGGCCGAGGAGGTGGCACGCCTGACGGAGGTTTCGAGGGAGAGTCCAGATAGGGGCGTCAAGAATGAGGTGGTGAATTTAAGATCCAGTGTGACTGAGTTGGAGTCGCAGGTGTCAGCGAAGGATGATGAATTGCATCGATTGCGCGATGAAAAGTTGCGACTAGAGGGCGAAAACGATCGACAGGCGCAGGAAATATCGACGTTACGCGCATTGAAGGAGAGCAGTCAATCAAAACCGGAAGGGGGTAGTGGGGGTGATGGGGGTGGTGCAAACGGTGGGGTGTCGGATCCTGGTGGGGGGTTAGAGGCGCTGATTAAGCGGCTAGAGGAGGACTTCGCGGAGCGATCCAAGCAGTTGCGTGAGGAATTGCAGTATGCAAGGAGCAAGTGCGATGACAAGGATAAAAAATTACAGCAATTAGCGATGGACAAAAGCATGCTCACGGTCGAGGTTGAGACGCTACGAGAAAGTTGCGGAGGTTGGAGAAATTTTAATTTAAAACGTGTTCTGGAAGCGATTTTGATCAAAAATTAATTAAAAATCGGCATCCATTTCACTTTTTTAGTGATTTTCTCATTTTTAAAAAATCTACTAGGTTCGGACCTCGACTTAGAAACAGGCAGGACTAGTATCGAAATGGGGCGCATGACGCGCCGCGGGGGCGCGGCCAAGAAGGGCGGTGGCGCTATTCGCGCGGCGGTGCATATGCCCATTTCGGCGCCGCAGTGGTGGCAATCTTTGGACGAGCCCTTACGGCAGGTCACCCGCATGCTCATGCGCTCGCCCACGAGTCGTATTTTGTTAGGCTTCTACTTCTTAATTCTACACATCTGGGTCATGGTGGTCCTGTCCATGTGGGCCAGTCACCACACGACTCACCACAGTGGCGGAACCGGTGTGAGTGTGAAATCGAAGTTATCTGCTTTAAATATAACATAATTAATTATTTTTCTAGTTTGTTGGACAATTTTTTCACGCGTAGTAATTAATTACGTCTTCTTAATTTATGTAATTATTTGTTTGATTATAATTTTGTAAATTGTTTAGTTTTAAATATTCCAGATTAACGTGTCATCCAAGATTGGATTGTGTCACAATTAACCTCATTTTCTTAACGCCTGTAATTATTACAATTGTCAGATGCACAAGAGGTTACAAATATGACAGAACAGTTGTGTGTCGATGTAAGTTACAGTATAATAAATGTGTTTTTATGCTCAAATAATAAATAATAATAAATGCGTCTGCAAAAAAAATGTTTGTCTTGGTTCATATTCTCATCTCACATTGCTTCAGTTTTTGAAAAAATAAAAAATATTAAATTATAGAAAAAATAATCATTTCAAAAATGACGGTTGGCGCGATGGACAAATACCAGGAGGATTTCATCAAATTCTGCCTGAAATTCGAGGCATTGCGGTTCGGTGAGTTTACGTTGAAGAGTGGCAGGGTTAGTCCGTACTTTTTCAACGCGGGTCAGTTTAAGACGGGGGAAGCGATGATGAAGTTGGGGGAAGCCTACGCCGACGCGATCTTGGATTCTGGTGTCGAATTCGACATGATTTTCGGTCCTGCCTATAAGGGAATCCCGCTGGCCACCACCACCGCCATCGCACTGGCGCGCAAGGGCCGCGACGTTCCGTAATCTAAATTATTATTAATGTAATTATTTTTTGGATTCAAATGATCAAATGTAATTAAATAAATCATTAAATTTAAAATAATTCCCAAAATCAAAAAGGTTCTGCTTCAATCGCAAGGAGAAAAAGGACCACGGTGAAGGCGGCAACATTGTCGGAGCCCCGCTCAAGGGTAAGGTGCTCGTTGTCGATGACGTGCGAGAATATTATAAATGATTCAAATTCATTTTAAATTTTGAATGATGAATAATTAAATAAATTTGTTTTTCTACCAAATTAATCAGGTTATCACCGCTGGCACGGCTATCCGAGAGAGTGTACAAATCCTCAAGGCTTCACCTGAATGCAAACTCGCGGGGGTGGTCATCTCGTTGGACCGCCAGGAGAAAGCTCCCAACAGTGATCTCTCTGCCATCCAGTCCGTCAATAAGGAGTTCGGTGTTCCGGTCGTGAGCATCGTCGGCATGAACACCCTCATCACTTTCCTCGGATCTGAAAAGGGAATTGAAGAACGCGACGAGAAATTGTCGAAGATGCAGGAATACCGCAAGAATTACGGCGTTACGGACCCGGCTGCGCGGGACACTCCCACGCCGAATTCCAAGAAGCAGCGCACGGAATAAATAATCAAATAATTTATTTATTTATGATGATAGTTTATCTATGCGAATATTGTCGCGCACATAAATTGCAAAATTGCATTCACTTTCAAACATCCATTCTTAAGCTAGAATGGCACACCAATAATTCTTACTTCATTACGCCAGTTAATTAATGAAAGTCATACACCATTACATTTTCATGTCATAAGTTGTCGTTAAGAAAAGTGTGAAGTGTGTGTAAGTAAGTAATTATCGTGTTAAACAGGCGTGCTCAGAAATAAATGTTTTGTCATATTAATTATTAATTAATCTAATAAAAATAATTTCATCTATTCAAACAAACAAATAATGGCTCGTCGGATCATCACCACCATTTCACACCCACAATAAATATTTTGCGGTTCGTCCAACAACATTTTAAAAACACAAAATAATTAATTATTACTAAAGTTTTGCCCATATAATTAAAAATGTAAGAAAGAATAGAAATTAATCAAATACGTTTTGCCGGCATGCCGTAATTACTTCTACTACATAAAAAAATAAAAGTTGCAAAATATTAATTAATTACTTACGTACGCGCCAAAGTTACAAAAAACAAATAATTAATTAAGACATCAACCAGTAAATTTTTAAACAATACTTATAAATTGACGAGTCGGGGGACCCGCCGTCGCGCATTAAACATTTTTAATTTTTTAGTAATTAATTAATAAAATTTTATTAAAGTAATATTTTTAAGTCCGTGCAGTACGAAAACGCACGATTGTACAGAAAATAATTTGTGTAAATGGTTTTTAATTGATAATATTATTAAAATTTCAAAATGGTTAAAGAAATGATCAGGACCCATACGTACTGTCACGACTGGGATCACGTGACCAGTGCGTTCTGGCTGAAATACCCGAACGAAAGCCAGCCACACGTTGGACAAATTTAAAAATTATCGAATTTCGAGCTTGGAACATCAAATTTCTCGTATAAATTAAATGATTTTTTAATTTTCTACTAAATTATTAGGTGCAGGAGATCCACACCGTCGAGCGCGACATTGACCCCGACACAGGAATTATGCAGTTGAAGCGGTTAGTGTGCATCGAGTAATTATTTAATTTCATTGTTTTGAAATTAATTATTTTCATTCAATTTGTGTCAAAACATTAATTTTAACATTAATAAAAACAGTTATGCCCTACCGGGCTGGATAGAGAGGCTGATTAATTTTCGACTAAAGGGTCACGCCATGGAGGACATTAGTCCGAGAAATTAAAAAGTTCAAATTGAAAAATAATGATTTCGGTGATCGAAAATTAAAAATTTGACTACCAAAACGAATTAATTCATTAGGTATAGATTTGAAAAACCGCAAGCTCACGCTCAAGGGACAAAACCTGACTTTCTGGAACATCTTCAAAGTCGAGGAAGAATGCGTGTATGAAGCGCATCCAGAAAATTCGGACCATACGTTATTCACTCAAACGCAGCGCTATACGGTTGGAGAAATTTAAAATCGAAACAATCACTAAAAAAGTGAAATGGATGTTGTTTTTTAATTAAATTTTTGAGTAAATCGCCTCCAGAACACGTTTTGCGAATTTATTTTGGTGCAAAATAGGTCTCTGGCTTCGACACCGTTAACGGGATTCTCGAGAATTACTGCATAAACAAGGGCAAGGATGCGGCCGGTAAGGGGCTCAAAGTGATGTTGGAGAAATTTTAAATCGAAAATCAAAAATCGACACCAAATTCGTCAAAATCGTCGTTCAAATCGCCCAAAATCGTGATTTTAATTAAACTTCGCCCACTTTTTTTCAAAAAACAATCTACTAGGTATCGCCGTATTTCTGCCCTGGAGGATGAATGGGATAGCAACCTGGATCGATGGGGTCGCGAGTGCAAGGAGATCTATCAACATGGTAAGGAAAAATTGGTTGTAGTGGAGGAGAAATTGCGTGCATTGGAGCACGAATTTGACCAAAAAGTAGACGAGGTAAAAGATTCGATCAAGCGGAATGAGGATTTTCAGCTGCTTATGCGTAAAAAGGATCTTTTGGAACAGCGCTTGCATGAGATTACGCTCAAACCTAGCAGCAAAATCATTGAAACGATTAGTACTAGCGGGGTAAGCGGTGGTTCGGCATCAACCAACCAAGAATCCAACCAGCAAGCATCAACAAGCAATGAATGCCAAACGTTGGAGAAATTTAAAATAAAATCGAATTTCGAGCTTTATTTTTATTTCTCCCACATAATTTTTTGAATTTTAATAAAAATCTGTTAGGTTCACGTCCATGCTACAACGAAAATTTGGACATTCTTTTTCCGCGCACCATCTGCTCAACCCGTTTGCAAACTAAATAATATTTACTTAAGTAATACTTGATTTTAATTATAAGTTACAAAAACACTATAAATTAGACGTCAAACCTTGTCTTCGGACAGAAATCATTGAGAATCAATACGATTCTCAATTGTACAATAGGAATGTTTTCCAAACAAGTAAAAAGATGAAACAAAAATATCATTTCGTATAATAGTTAATTACACAACCAAAATCGTTTTCAAACTTAGTTAATTACAGCCAAGAGTAAAGTCACCGCTCGAAGTTTTGCCCTCACCTTAATTGATTAGAATTGTTGACCTTTTCATGTTGTAATCATTTGTCCATGTCTAAAACAAAAAGATAATTGTTGAAAGATAAGTATGCGTGTGGAGTCGTGTCGTGTCATTTCAAGTTTTGCTCATGCTCATCTTTTCTGTATTTCCTGGTTATGCTCAATGGTCACCACGAATTTAATTTTAGTAAGATTTGAAATCAGAAAAGTAAGAGAGATGTTGCGGTTTTCACGGCGTTGTTTACGCATCCCCACGTACAAACCGACGTTGGTTCCGGGGACGGAGGAGTTTCATTTAGTTCGTAGATTGAATAGATACAAACATGTGCTGTCAACGTTGCGCACGAAGCATCCAAATTATATGATTGCATGGGGTAAAAAGTATGATTTACCGTTGCGCCACGAAGATGTGGCTGGTGATGTCAAGCCGTTGGACGAGCAGAAATTACAAGTTTTGGTTGGGTATCTTAGTGTTAGTACGAGCATTTATAACGATGTCAATTCCCGAATAGGTCTTGATCTGCATCAGCCGTATGATTGCGCTGAGCGATGTGTTGAATTGCTTACCCATTTTGGAGGATCTGTTAATCGCGCCCGCCATCCCCCTTCACGGCAAAAACCAGGTATCATGTGGAGAGTGAAGGGTCGCAAAGCTGCCCAGGCGGGCTCCATTTTGCTACGCGTACCGTCTTTCAGACAATCGCAATTCGAATATTTAGCTAATTTTTTCGAAAACGGTGACGACAGCCGACAGTTTCGGTTACCTGAATTGCATGTCCCTGACGATATTTGTTTTTCGCCCACTTTAGAGTTTTGTTGTGGGATGTTTGATGCCACCGGTAGCGTTCTCATGACAGCCGTTGCTGGATTGGAGCTGAATTTCGCTCATCGCAGCAAGGCAGTCGCCAACGCGATGGTTTTAGTATTTGAGTCACATGACATTCCTAGTCAGTTGTATTTTGACCGCGTGGACTCACGATGGAAGTTCAAGGTTCGTAAAACAGGTGACGTTCTGGCTGCGTTACGATTGATGCTACCGTTTTTGGCCAGAAAGCGCCAGGTTGCAGAAATGGTTCTAGCCCACGCAGACGAGCTACTAAATTCGACTCGCGCCGATATGCAAGCCCGCACGTTATTGCGCGAAAAGATGACACCGTTTCAGGTGCGCAGGCATGGTATGGCCCGACATGGTGTGGAAGGTATGGAAAGATCATTAGAGATGCAGCGCAATTTTGTCAGGAGATGGCGTGGGCGTAATAAAAATAAGGACATTTCTAGCGTCGAGCAAGAGCTTCAAAAACAAAAGGAAGATCATTGGTTCAAAACACGCGTACACGAAACAGAGAAGTGTCGTGAGAGCATTCGCGATTTGTTGTCTCGTGGCGCTTATGTGACAAAACCGAAATGGAATCAACCTCATTTCCCGGCTCAGCACTAATTTATTTTACATCTAACATTCTAAACATCGTTTCGACACCGTTTCTCACCACCTGCTGTTATTTGTTGGAAGATAAGTATGTGTGTGGAGTCGTGTCGTGTCGTTCGTGTTAAGTTCAGCAAAACCAATTCTTCGTTATACTGGTTCAATCATTCATTATTCGTGCTCAACGTTTGCCATAAAAAAATTCGTTTCATCACCAATTTTCTCACCATAAATTCTTTAAATCACCAGTTATTAAATACTTTAATTTTTTGTCGCATATTTTTAGAGCAAGTACGTCATTTTCAAAAACAAAAAAATAATTAGGGGTGTACAGATTTATTTCGTTTTTGCCGGTAGTAATATTTAGGAGTGAGTAAGGTCGGTCTGGGATAGTAATTTACTAATTAATTTGCCAGGATGATGTTTCGATCGGCAGCTCGGCGGTTTGATTATGGCTTTTTATCCCGCTTTAGTTCATCTGCTTCAGCCAGAGCAACATTGGCAAGAAGTCAGACAACAAAAAATGCTATTTCTGAACGGATGTTTCCTCCGCCGACACCTTTTTTGCGATCGTCATATAGATGGCATGTGTTAGTTCGATGCGAGGACACCCCTAACCCGGAGTCAGTAATCTTAACACCGGAGGGCAGGGACGTCTTGGGTGGGGGCACGAAAACGATGGTTTTTCCTGATAAATATAGCTGCGGGAATGCGCCTTTGGCGGCGGCGCTTTTTCGCGTGTATGGGGTGAAGCAGGTGATGTTATCGGCAAATGCGGTCACGGTGACGAAAGAAAAAGATGTCGGATGGGACTTGGTCAAGCCGAACATAGAATTAGTGATGAGTCAGTTTTTTGAAGCGGACATCCCCGCGGCGTATCCGGACCCAGAGGACGAGTACGCTTTTTTTGTTTGTTTAGCAATAGATCTCAGCCCAAAGACGCAGCGGTACCCGGCGCCAAAGCAGGTACCTTTATTCCCCCATAATTCACGGTTGTTCACGGCTTAACTCGAATTAGTATTTGTTCTTGGTGTGACAATTGGTGTAACGATGCTGTTGCGCACTATGTTATCGAACTGTTGGTTTCAAGTTGGTAGCATTAACAAGCTTGGCGGCGAATTGAGACTATAGCCAACGCCAGTTCGGAGTACTCACCTGCCAAATTCCCAACCGCCCCTCACCCGCGCACCCCAGCCACCCGCCCAATCCGAAAGCCCGTTCCCCCCTTTTAACGTGTGCCTTTCAATGCTTGTCAAAGGCCCGAGAAGCCAGCAGAGCGGGAGGGGGACGACCCCGAGGTCATCGCCGCCATCAAAGAGGTCCTGGAAGAGAGAGTCCGGCCGTTCGTCCAGTCCGACGGCGGCGATGTGGCCTTCGTCAAGTTCGAGGATGGTGTGGTTTGGTTACAGCTGCAGGGGGCGTGCCAGGGGTGTCCGAAGAGTACGATCACATTACAACACGGAATCAAAGGCATGATGAAACACATGATTCCAGAGGTGAAAGACGTCCAGGCGATTCCCGACGAAGGCGAGGACGAGTCTTTGTTCCCCTCACACCACAAGGGCGAGGAGTGGCCCCCAAAGAAGGACGATGAAAAGTAATTTATTATTATTAAAACAAGTTGTATTAGCGTCAGGAACATAATGTATTCGAAATTTAACGTAAAAATTGGAACCAAGTTACATTTTTAATAAGCACAGACTGTTTGAAATTTGTCTAATTAATTACGAAATGATATTTGAATTGTGGTCATCATCATATAAGCAATTTTGTGAGTCGCAGTGCAGAAGTGAAAGTGTTTGTTGTCATGCATTAATGGATTATGCGTTTGTCGATATGTTTACGTGCAGCCAAACATTGCGCTACACCACACCTAATTAATTAACTAACTAATATTTTAAGTATGAGTTAAGATCGATAAATGAGTGGCCAATATTACGTTTTGCATATTGAAGCCTTCTTATTTATAGTATAATTATATCAAAATCATTTTTAAAAATTGTTTAAAATTAAGTTAAGCCATGAGAACGTTCGGGGTGTTGAATTTGATTGGTATCGCGGGTGCGTATCGCATATCGCAGGAGCCCGAAGCGGTTGAGAAGGAGCCGGAGAAAAAAGTTGTGGATGTGCCGTGGTCCTATGCGGTACATGGTAGTGACTGGACGGGCGACAAAAATGGGTTCTGCAAGGAGCCAGCCGCCAAGTTTCAATCACCTGTTGATCTCGGACAGGGGGAGGATGTTTTTGACGATGTAAACATGCTGTTTTACAACTATCCCCGCCTTGCGGAACCGCTCAAGCTTTACAACGACGGTAAAACCATTTCCGCCACGCTGCCCGCTCATTACAAGGGGGGCTTTGGTTACGGTAAGTTGCCGCGCTTGGATCAGTACCGCTTGATGCAGTTCACTTTCCACGCCCCAAGTGAGCATACACTCAATGGCGTGCGCCAGCCGCTCGAGTTGCAACTCACCCACGCGAAACGCGGTAGCGATAGGCTCGGTATTACTAGTATTTTCTTTGCCTCCAACGCCGCCGGTCCGACCGGCGGGGTCCCATTTCTCGACGTGCTCGTTCACGAGGGCTTGCCGGAGGAGGAGTGGGGAGAGGTTATGACAAATTTGGCAGCGCCCGCCAAGGGTTTCCATGAGAAGCCAGGTATGTCTGCTTACAACGGCACGAAGGACATTCGCTTCGAACAGGCTTTCGAACCTCTACAAGGGCCAAACTCCGGCATGGAGCCTAAGCCAGTGCAGTTCTATCGCTACGACGGCAGTCTCACCGTCCCCCCGTGCACCCAGAATGTGGATTGGTTCGTCCGCAAGGAACCCGTGCGCGTGGCCAAGGAGACGATCGACCTCTTAACTAGTAGTTTACGCAAGATTGGAGGAACCGATGGAAATTATCGCGAGATTCAGATGGGGAATTTCGGCACCGGCTCGGCGGAGCGCACGACCCCCGTATTGATCACGGCGGATTCCTACGGCAATAAGTTCAATTACGCCATTCCCGACGGCCCGGCGCCCGTCCCACCCGCGCCGCCGGTCACCTCCGAGGAGATTGGCCTCAACAAGGACATTTATGAAACCATCTTCGGCGATGAGACCCCTGCGCAGGTTGGGGAAATTTAAAATCGAAATCGTGTCTCAAAACGTCAATTGCGTCGTTCAAATCGTTATTTTATTTAAATTTCTCTCACTTTTTTTAAAACAATTACTAGGTCGAAGCGAAGGAGGCCGTCATGCGCGTGCTGCAAAATTCCAGGTCCGCAGTCGCAGCTTACGATATGGCCAGCTCGCAATTGGCCAAAGCTCAGGGACAGCTTTCCCGCGCCGAAACGCCAGCCGAAAAAACTGATGCACAATTAGAGGTAATTACTTCATTAATTGATTAAATCATTAATTATTGTAATTACAGTAATGATTTTAAGTTTTAAAATAATTAAACAAAGGTTACGGCCGCCGAAAACCAAGTTCATGATGCTGAGGTCTACGGCACCCAGGCCACCGCCGCTGCGCATGAGGTTTTGACAAAATATGCGGACATCTTGAACAGCCTGAAGCCTGTCGAAAACGCGCCGCCAGTCGCGGAACCGGTGGTGAAAGCAGCTGATGTCGTGCCGAGCAATGAGGAGATTATCGGTGGTAAGGCTATCGAGTACCCTCTGAGATTTACGCACCCTAAGGGAGACGCCGCCAATCCTTTTACCAACAAAAAGGCGGAATCCACAGCCCGTTTCGGTAAGGGCCAGAGCTCTTATGAGTATGTGCACCAATCCCTCAAAACGCCTGACGGCCCGCCAGGCCTTGTTCCTACAGCAAAAGCCGTCCCACGGGAATAATCAATCAATCAATCAATCATTACCACAGTTGAAATAATTTTAATGTCATCGCCATGCGTAATTAACAGTGTGAAGAAGTGAAGAATGTAGTTGGTGTGGAATGTGCACGTGCGTGTGTGTGTGTGTGAATGTGTTTGTAAGTGCAGAATATTTATTTTTGCTAATCCAGAAATTATCATTAATCAGCCAGTTTTGTTCATCTAAATCGATAATCACTAATTAATTTGGTTGTCGCGCGACCACCGCGATGAACTAATTAATTAATTAATTCTAAAACTAATGCAGTGCACAAGTGCTCATTCAGACCAACAGCTGCTTACGTTCAGAATATCAGTTTCACCCTACATTATGCGTAATTAATATGTTTGTGTTTGTCATGTAATTAATTAATTTTAAACATCATCAAAAAAACAATTATGTAAAACAAAACAGTACAACCCATTTTTACTACTACTAAAATAGAACATAATTTACAGGCAGACAGAATTTGTTATTTATACTATTCAATCTTTTTTGCGTAATACTTAAAAACCATTACAAGAAAGAAACATTTTCGGTCCCACCTAATTAGTTGGAGAAATTTAAAATCGAATTTCGAGCAAATTTTGGCCCTGCGAGGGCGTAAGCGAGTAAAAAAGAGCTCTAACTACATGTCTATCGAAATTCGGACCCCCGATTTTGTTCCAGATTTGTTTTTATTTTTTTTATAATTTGTTTTGGTACGCGAAAATTTTTCAAAAAAAGTGGTGTGGAATTCTTTTGGGATTACAAAATCTTTGACCGCAGGAAATTTGAAAATTTTGTTCAAAAATCGACGTCAGAAAAATCAAAAGCTTCCAAAAATCGACGCTGGAGACCTAAAAGCGGCCTCTGAAAACCCTAAATTCGTTATTTTTAATTTCTCCTACATTTTTTCAAAAATCTACTAGGTAGAGTAATAACGACGTACATCCCTTATTTCTACATTGAAATCTGCTATACAATTCAAAAAAAAATATTATCCATTTGTAATTCATTAATTAGTCAAAACATCCATTCTAAAAAATCATAATTGTACAACACCACATCGTGTCAAGTCGCCAGTTAGTTTTTGATTTTAAATTCGTAAAATTAATTCAATCAAACAAATTATCGTCCTATCACATTTATTTCTTAAAATAAATACATAGAAGTCCTACAACTGTATAAATATAATTAGAATAGCAGCAGCATTGAAAACTCGAGTAATTACAGCAACATGGAGACACTAGCAGCAGCCGGTCTCGCCCTTGGGGCGAACAAGGTTGGAGAAATAAAAAAATTAAAAAAGGTTGGGAATCGAAATTTCGTACTTTTGGTGGCGCCAAATTCGTCAAAATCGTCATTCAGCACAAAATAATTTCGATTTTGCCCTACTAATTAGGTGGTTGGAAACCCATGCATCACGGACGGAATGTTCCCAGACCCTAGCAATTCCAATGGCTCCCAGTTGTTTTTCCTCACCGCGGTCTACGGCTACGTTCTTTTCATGGCCAGCGGATTTATCTCGGATGGTTCGGAACTTCTTTTGCTCGTTCCGTCCCTCTCCGGTATTGTGGGAACTGTCGTGCTCCCCATTCTTGGTGCGGTCCCTGATGGCATGATGGTCTTGTTCTCCTGCCTCGGTGACAACGCTCAGGAACAGGTCTCCGTTGGTGTCGGTGCCCTCGCCGGCTCCACCATCATGCTTCTCACCATCCCTTGGTTCTTGGCCATTCTCGGCGGCCGCGTCGACCTCGACTCCCAGGGCGAGCCTTGCTACACCAAGAAGCCCAAGCTCACCGCCAACAACAAGTACGGCGTCGGCGTCGCCATCAGCCTCAACACGCGTCGTAACGCCAAGATGATGATCCTCACCACTTTCTTCTACCTCATCATCCAGATCCCCGCCTCCATGTACAGTGGCCCCGCCAAGGGCGTTGCCGCCTTCGAACACACGTGGGCCCTCATCGGCGCCATTGTGTGTTTCCTAGGTCTTATGGGCTACCTCATGATTCAGGTCCGCATTGCCAACCAAGGCCATTCCCCTGACGGCCAGCTCAACCTGCTCAACGACAAGGTGTTGCAGGCCCGTCTCGAGGCTCTCAAGGACGGCCGCATGGACATCCGCGGTTTGATGCTTGGCTGGATCAAGAAGACCAATTCGCGTCTTGGCATGGATCGCACCACATCCCGTGCCAATTCCGCGATCTCCAACATCGATCACCCATCTGGCTACACGGCTCTTACCGG
>Ga0099798_10089_pt1 | contig 27577 bp, 17 predicted proteins | sample Uncmet_Sort29A_1_FD_89870 | JGI IMG/M metagenome (GOLD analysis project Ga0099798, IMG submission 89870) | Marine eukaryotic communities from CALCOFI LINE 67, Pacific Ocean - CN13ID_Sort29A_1 | ecosystem: Environmental > Aquatic > Marine > Oceanic | place: Pacific Ocean: Monterey Bay | collected...
ACTAACGCAGCAAAAGATTCAGAATCAATAGGTCTTCTTCCAGAAGATTCTCCGGCAGATCCTGCTCCAGCTGATGCAACATCCGAAATAAATTCAATCAATGACAACCCCAACCCTCCTCCCGATCCCACCTCCGGCGTCCTCGCAACTACCGTTGAAGGCCTTGTGGAAGAAGCTCGTCTGAACGACATTCCTGTGATATTTGCTTTATCCCGGAAAAGTCTAGCGTGGACGGTCAACAGAGGCTATACCCAGGTATCGGCGGTCGGATTGTTGAGTGTAGACGGGTATCAGAGAGAGTGGGGGAATGTGGTGAAATTGGGTGCGAAAATGGAGGAGATGTGGTTGGAGCGGCAGTTGATGGGTTAGAATTGAAACTAACCTGTTGAATTCGGGAGAGAAGAATCAGGTGTGTAATAGTGTGGACGATTAATCAGACCGACCAAAATTGAGAGAGTTGCAAAGACCCGGACAGAGACACTCAGGATGAATTCGATTCTTTTTGACTAATGAATGGAAACTGTGAATAAACTGGCGAGGTCAGAGGTTCAAAACTGTTGGTTCTGCCAAAGTGATTATTAATTACATTTCTTCCTCTCATGCAAAAATTGAATCGAAAATCTGCGACTTGAAAAGCTCGATCGTGAGTGCGACCGTTTTCGTTCAACTTCTATATCCAAATCATTTTCAAAAGAATCGGTACGAGTATCATGTAGACTGTAGTCAATACAGAATTCGTGACGGACGAATTAACGACAGGATTTAGTGCTCTTCTTCCTCCGAAGATGTCACCAATCGCGAAGAAAAGGGGCCGTCCCCGGAAGGACGATTCCAGCATGAGCAGGTCCCCGGGCCCCCAAAACACCCGGAAAAATCAAAATTCCCAGCAGAATCAAAATCCCATGTATCAGAATCCTGCGGCTGGGTATCACAATGCCACCGGGTATCAGCAGAGTCAGCATGGGCACGGCCAGGCTGGTCCAGCTGGTGGGTATGGCAATGCGGCATTCGGGCAGCCACCTCCAACCAAAAGACCCCGGATGGATGGCGCTCAGAACCAATACGATCATGCAGCAGGACAGGGATATGGTGCAAATTATGGGACTGGTCCAGGTTTTGATGCCAGTCCATCCACAAGTATTGATTCCAGCCCAGGGCTGAATCAGAACTTCAATCCACATTTCAATCCGCAGCAGAATGCGTTTAATCCGCAGCAGAATGGATTTAATGCGCAGCAGAATCAGGGTTTTGGTCAGCAGCATTATTCCCAGCAAACTTACGCTCAGCAAAATTACAATTCTGCAGCTGCAGTCGGCGCTTCGGCTTTCGGTGGTTATCCAGCACCTTCATCATCTTCCTCATCGTCTTCCACATACCAAGCGAATGCTCAAACAGCGACTTCTGCTAACAACAGCGTAACATCGAAAGCCCAACCCTCCGCCTCGGGTTCTCAATCTGCTAAAGCTGGTTTTGCAACCACTAAAGCTGGTTTTTCAACTAAAGCAAAATCCGGCTCTGCAACCACGAAAGCCGGGCAAAAACGGAAACCGAAATGGCAAGATGTCAACGAAGAAGATTATAAACCAGGCGACTATTACCAGAAAAAACGTATCGGGAACCGCAGTCGCAAGAACAGCGAAAGCGTAGCTAATAGTCGTAAGGATAGTATGATGTCTGAGGTTAGTGGAGTTAGTAGGAGTTTGTTTTCAGCTAGTGTTTCGGGTGTTTCAGGGGCTCAAGGTCATGGTGGTGACGACAGTTCAGTTTCACCGAAAAAGACTAAAAGGGGACCGCGAGGGCCGTATAAGAAGAAAAATAAATTGAAAGAGGAACCCGAGCGACCGCGAAATCTGGTTGGCTTAAGTATGATGAAATTTGATTACGATGATGATGTGGGTGAGGATGGGAAGACCAAAACGAAGACTACTAGTGTAAAAAGTGAGCCTGGTGTTAAATCGGAGGGAGGTGTCGCTAGCAGTAGTAGTACGACTGCCGGTGGTGTAAAGGTGAAGCTGGAGCCAGGAACCGCTGGAGCAGTACTCCCGATGAAGCGCGGTCGCCCCAGCTCAGCTGACAAAGCGAGGGCAGCCCAAGCAGCAGCAATTTCCGCAATCCCTCCAAAAAAAGCCGGCAAAAAAGCAGATGGTCGTCGAAAAAACGGTAAATGGGCTGTCAGTAAAAACGGGAGAAAACGCAAAATTTCTGATGCTGCCTCTGATAGTATCGAAGATCCCAAAACGACTCGATTAAGGAAGGCTCAAGAAACGGCCGCAACTGCAGCCCACAGGGTGGAATCATTGTGGAAGGATATAGGACAAGTGGTTGAATGTGTGGAGAAGAAGAGTAGGGAAAATCGGGTCCATAGAGCTAGGGGAAATCGGATGCAAGCCTTGTTAAATGAGGCTAAGGAATTGAGTGCTTCCTTTCATAATGATTATATAAAAGGCGGAGTTGGGGAGGCGGAGTTAGATTCTGATTCGGATAGTTCAGATTCGGATAGCTCAGATAGTAGTTCGGATTCTGCTCCGGGGGATTCAGGGTCCAGCCCTGCTGATTCATCAGATGCGAAGGGTGGGGAATCCAAGAATTCCGATACGAATGCCGGTAAAAACACGAGCGGTAAAAACGCCAAAATAACGAAGAGCGGTAAGAACGCGAAAATGACGAAGAGTAGTAAAAACACGAAAACGGAAAAAATGAGCATGGAGGTCGAAGCCGGAAATTTAGCTAGTTCCTCGAACACAAATAGTCCGTCGCCGAATGAAAGTAACGAAAAGAACAGTGATAACGATTCGTCTGATTCGTCATCCTCCTCCTCTTCAGAAGATGAACACACCACCGACGTCTTCGGCCGAATCAAAACCAGAGGCTTCACTAACGCACTGGAAGGGGACAAAAAGGAGAAAAGGAAAGAAAAGAAGAGGAAGAAAAAAAGGAAAAAGAAAGAGAAAAAACGAAGACAAAGACAAAATCAACTCAGTAAATCCTCCCCCGACGCCTCCCAATCTTCCCCGGCTGCTTCTGAATCGGAAGAGGAAAGGAAAAGACAAAGAAAACAAGAGAGAAAACAGAAGAGAAAAGAAAAACGCCGAGCCAAGCAACTCCGCTCACAGAATCGAGGTGATAGGAGGTTGCCGATTCCAACATTATTGTTGAGGGGGACTTTGAGGGATTATCAGCATACTGGGTTTGATTGGATTGCGAGGCTGTATGATAGCCAAGTAAATGGGATTTTGGCGGATGAAATGGGATTGGGGAAAACTATCCAAACGATTGCCGTTTTCTGCCATCTGGCGGTGGAGAAGGGTAGGATGAAACTTACTCAAGTCAATCTGAAGCGAACTAGATTCTGAAAAAAGTATTTCTACGAAACTGCTCTAAAAAATTGATTTCCATGAAATTTTTCTATCAGCAAGACCAGACACCACTCAACACTCATCGTGTGCATTCAATTTTCCCTCCCTCCCAAAGGTATCTGGGGCCCTCATCTCGTCATAGTCCCATCTTCCGTGCTCTTCAACTGGACCGTAGAATTCGCCAAATGGGCACCTGGCTTAAACGTCATAACTTATACTGGAACGAAAGCTGAGCGGACGAAACTAAGAGTGGGATGGAGTAATCCACAACTCATAATGAAAGATGAGAGGTTCAATTGCATTTTGAACTTTTAGAAGGACTACAATCACGTATGAACCACGATGCATTTCTGCATGTTGAAGACACTCCTGAAGATGAATTAAAACTCTTATCTTTGATTTGGATGTTTAAGGTACGGAGAATAAATTTCACGTTTGCGTGGTGACGTATGGAACCATCATGCAGGACATCGCGCACTTCAAAAGGATGCAGTGGGAGTATATGGTGCTGGACGAAGCCCATTTGATCAAGAACTTCAAATCGCAAAAGTGGAACCTGCTGCTACCTTTAGTAACAACCGCTCGCCTGTTATTAACGGGAACCCCTTTACAGAACGACATTATGGAGTTGTGGAGCTTTCTTCATTTCCTTATGCCGCATATATTTGTCAGTCATAGTGATTTTAAGGAGTGGTTTTCGAATCCGCTGTTGAGGATGGTGGAGGATACTGTGGCGAAGGAGGAAGGTACGGTGAACTATGGGGTATTGCGACACGAATTATTCTTCAAATCAATGAATCGATCACAAGTGACAAATACTTGACAAATTGAAATAATCGTGGCCTCGCATACGGCATACGGTATTCAATCGCAATCAGTTCTAACGTCTCCCCAAATTCCCCCAGGCACCCGCGCCCTCACCCCCCAATTTATTACGGGAAAAGCGGGGTCGCAGCATCCACTAGTTAAGAAAGTGCATGAGATCTTGCGGCCTTTTATCCTGCGTCGGTTGAAGAAGGATGTCGAAAGGGAATTGCCTTCGAAAATCGAGCACGTCTTGGTGGCCACGAAGTGTGGCAAATTGAGGAATTTAGGAGAATTTGATTGGAATTTAACGAGAATTTGTGGAAAGGACTGGCAACCCAGATTTTGTAGAAGTCTGCATGCATTTCTGATACTTAGGGCACGGAATTGTATGAAGTCCTCTATATTTAAGTTCTACGTAAATAATAATTCCAACCCCAATCCTCAATGCCCACTTCGACCCCAGGTCCTGCGAGTCCCCCTAGCGAGCCGCCAGCAATTCCTCTACGATGACTTCATGTCGCGAAGATCTACCCAGAAAGTTCTTTATAATGAATCGAAAGTGGACTACCTGGGCATGATGTCAATTCTGATGCAGTTAAGGAAGGTGTGCGACCACCCTGATTTGTTTGAAGAAAGGAGGCCGAAGTATCCGTATTGTCAAACTGATCAGATTCGACTCGATATACCAAGTGTCATTCTTCTTGATGATGTAAGTTTTTCGTTAGGCGCGGGTGAGTATAGTGTTTCAAACTTTTGCGGCGGAAGGTCTTGGGGGAGTTATGGGATAGGGACTTGGGGGTGGGGGCTGGAGGATGTAGAGGAGGGTGGTTTGATGGGGGAATTGGAGGGAGATGAGGATAGTGCCGGATTTCTTGGGATGGATATGATGGATGGTTACGGTATGAGTTTCGATATGGAGGCCGGGAATGCTATGGAAGTGGAGGGGAGTCACAACGCTGGAAATTTCGAGGACATGATTTTTGCAGAAGGCTCACACGGTGCAGCGCAAACAGGAAACAAAGGCGCGAAAGCTGCAGCAAAACCAAAAGCCAAAGCAAATGCCAAAGCCACTGCCAGAAAATCCAATACCGGAAAAGCAAACCCCAGAAAATCGACCACCAACACCGCTGCTAAGCGTACCTATAAACGCAAATCAACCGACACACATGCGAACGCTATTGGACAACCTACGCTGAGGAATGCAGCAGGAAGCGCAAGTCCTGTGAAAGATATGCCAGGATTAGGTGCTGGTTTTCAAAAGAGTCCTCCAGCTGATTCAGAAAATCGTACAGGTGGACAGGCGTCGAGAAATAATTTTAGTGCGGTATCCCCGAACCCCCGAGGCCCAGGAAATTCTACCCGAAACGCAAGATTTCCAAAAACAACTGGCCAACCCTCCCGCCTCCAAAAGCAGAATTCGCAGTCGATAAAAAAGCCAAGAAGTCTTGGATTAAAATCCTCCCTTCAAGCTATTACAGGACTCATGATTTATCCGCATTCGTATATCGATCGAAAAGGAAGATTTCTTCAAAGATATCTTGGCGGAGGCAGATTGTATTCGGGCTTTTCGACTTCGAATGTAGTCAATTTTTGTCCGGGCCACTTCGGCGCGGGTGATGCAGCGGGTGATTGCTCGGAGAAAAGGAAGGTGCCGGCGAGTATTAGGACGCTGTTGAAGGTGTTTGGAGGCGGAGTTGGAGGGGGGAGTAGTAATGGTAGTGTTGGTGGTAGCGTTAATCGTAGATCTCGCTTCGCAGCTCTCGTCTCCTCAAAGTATTCCTCGGATATCTACCTCACTAGTTCGAGAAATAAAAACCAAAAGAATCGTCCTCGGGCAAATTCTCGAAGAGGACACAATGTCATCGAGCATCCGTTGCCTGTGGAGTCGTGGTGCTCTAGTCGCGTTTTAGCGCCGTTAACCAATATAGTGGCGTGTATGGCAAGCAATTTGTATCATGGGTCGCAGATTACTGGGGATTCAAATCGACCGAATATCCGCGCCAACCAGGAATTTTACGATAGAAACCTTTGCAGTGCCAATGACGGTGATGAAAATAATGATGCCCATATCAATGGTGACGGAGCAGAGGGAAGGAACAAAGGAAAGTCAATGACAGAGGGGAAACATCAGCAGGAACCAAATGATGCATCGAATGGAGTAAATCCCGACGGTGAAATCGATTTCCTCCTCGACGCTCTCGGACCTCACTCACCTGAATCTGACGTAGATGAGGAGGAACCAAACAATAACCACAACCGAATAGTCCAAAGAAACGTCAACGAGGGCTCCCACCAAAACGCCATCCCCCAATCATCTCACCACCAAAATCATAATGCTGAAGGCTCCTCAGGCGCATCCTTCCTCTCCGCCCTCCGTGCGATTGAAATGAGCGCCATTGAGAAGGCAATAGAAAAGGAGGAGGCTCACGAGCGGAATTTCTCCGCAGGATTGGACTGCGAATGGCTCGCTTTGGGGCAGATGAGTATGGGGCAGAATAGCATTTTAGCTTGTCTCAGAGGGCCGCGGACGTGTGTGATGGATGTGGATTTCAAGACTCAATTGAGGAGGCAGTTAGGGATGACATTTGGAGGTGTGAAGCCTGCGAGAAAGAATTCTGAACTTTCAACTAGTAAAGCTTCATCGAAAGAATCGTCCAAAGAATCATCTAAAGCATCATCTAAAGTGAAGGAGGAGGTGAAGGAGCAAGAGAAAGCGAAAGGGAAAAAGTCTTCAGCCAAAAAGTCCGCAGCAGCGAAATCCTCAACAAGTACAAAAGCTGCGCAAAAGGACAACCAGCCTCCACCCCACCCCGCCCAACCCCGCTACGAGAGCAAACCGAATCAGTCTCGCTACTGCAAATGCGCCGGCAATTGGGAAATCGAGGAGAGGCTCGGAATTGAAGAATACACTGATGATGAAAATGACGCTGCAAGTCCAATTCCAGGAGCTAGAGCGGGACTAAGTCAGCAAGCAAGTCCTTCAAATTTTGCGCAAGGTGAAGATCGCGAGAGTGAACTGCCGAGTGGATTTGGAGGCGGTGGCGGAGCAAGTGCATTTGGAGGAGCTTTTGGTGGCGGACGATTCGGAGGAGCATTCGGAGGGGCTCGATCAACCGCGGTTTCTGCATTCGGCGGCTTTGGAAGAGGTGCGGCATCCGCAGGTGCTGCTGGCTTCGGTGGATTTGGAGGCGGTGCTGTCAAGGGTCCGACAACGCAGCCTGTTCAAAGGCGAAGAAACCTAAAAACCAGGCAGGTCCTGCAAAAAGTTTTAAGGAAATCCAATTTCCCGAAAACTTTATCAAGATTTGGAATTTCATCGGAGCGAGCTGAAAAACAGCGGTTAGCATTTTGTGATCGGGAAGCGTTGGTGAAGAAGGGCGTGCGGATAGAAGATATCGATGAAGACCCGCGAAGGGATTTTGATTTGGCGTCCAGCCAAGGGGAAGGCGTGTTCGACGAAGAGGAGGAGGAGGAGGGGAAAGTGAAGTCAGAAGGAAAACCAAAGTCACAGGGCAAAACCGCGAAAACAAAATCCGAACCGAAAACGAAATCCGAAAATTCGAAGGATGTATTGGCTTCAAAACAAAATTCTGATTCTGCAAAGGCTAAGCAACCACCAATCATCGAATACGACCCCCGCTATTCATTCCACGGTATGACTAATGCGTATTTCCAACTTACGAATTGCGTCTTCTTACCGACTGAAGTCACCATCTATAACACATCAGCCTCAGATAAAAAAACGAATGCGGATCAGCAAAACGGTAATCTTGATGACAGCAATCCCACAACCCCACTAGACGCGTCTTTCCATGATAACTCGAAACCTCCGGAAGTCAAGGTAGTTAGAAAATCAAAGAATGAAGACTGGTATTACAATGCAATTCACGGACGAAATTCCCGATCTTCATTCAACGCATGTTCCGAATTCGACTCAATGTGGACCAACCGACCAAGACTCGGGAATTCTCTCCATTCTCCAGCTGATAAGTATTGGACTATGAGGGAATTTTTATCTACTGTGCATTGTGTGATACCGAATGTTTTAGTAGCGGCTAGACACACCGATAACGATGCTTATCCGGGTTATTACTATGACAATGGTGACGATATTAGGAGGGCTATGACGGCGAGGCCGGGAGGAGGAAATCCTCAAGGAACCGGAAACCCTGACAACGCTGGCCCTAATACAGGTCCCAACACCACCGCAAGGCATCAACTCAAAAGCAAAATCAACCTGAACGATACGGGTTCTAAAAACGCCTATAAGGGTTGGGTAGCCTTGGGATCTGGTAAAGGTTTAGTTCAAGACGGCGGTATGGGCTTTTGGATCCGTTTCGCGGAAGAAAACCTTTGGGCAGGATACGTCCACGATAAATTGGTTTGTGATCTCTTAGACGAATTGAGGTCTAGACGATTTTTAACCGAACACCAAATCCGAAAGCGACAATTGCCGAAGAGTTTTTTGGGTGGAGGTTTAGGGACTCTAGCGAGGAAAGCTAATGAGCAATTTGCTGAGTTTGTGTTAGAGGAGAAGCTGGAATCAGGCGGGGATATCGTGTTTGGAGGAAGTAACGTCTTCCGAGGAAGTACAGTTTATGGAGGAATTCCCGGAGAGGGACCTTCGAGGGTTTCAGTCGGCAAATTTTACAACGCGGGGTTGTGGGGAAACGATGGATTTTCTGGGGGACCGTTATTGGAGAATGCTGGATTGAGTGACGGGAACGTATTGTTTGGGAATAGGTCGATTATTGTCACGGAGAAGCCGTATCATATTGATGTCAGGTTTACGAATGGGAGGATATTGAAGGCTGTGAATCGAAATACAAATCGAACTGGTGGTTTTGGAAACGGTAACCGTCTTAATCCCACCAGAAGTGCTCACGCTGCTCACGCAATCGTCCCCGTCCAAGAAAAACGACCGATGAATGCGCTCAGATCTTCTGCCTCCTCAAACCCCGGCCAATTCTACAACGGCAAAGAATATCTCAACCATCACGCGCCGATCCACTCCCAATTTCTGAAACAACCCTACCACAACACCCCAATCCTGATGCCCAATCCAAATTTCTTAATAAATGATTGTGGGAAGTTTCAAGTGATGATTGATTTGTTGAAGCAATGTCAGATGCGGAAAGATCGATGTATAATCTTCACTCAATTCACAAAAATGCTCGACATTTTGGAGAGATTTGTCAACCTCCAAAAATACAATTATTTGCGACTCGATGGAAAATTGAAGGGAGCTGAGAGACAGATATTGGTGGAGAACTTTAATAGGGATACGAGTGTTTTTATTCTGCTGGCAAGTACGAGGGCCGGGGGAATTGGGATCAATTTGACGGGTAAGGAGTTAAGTAAACGTTACATAGCGCATCGTATTGAAGACCTCAATTTTCAAATCGCGTTTGCACCTTCGCCACTAAAAAGATCGAGCCGCTACTCAACAGGATAAGTTAAACAAATACCAAAACCCGAGGCGCCAACGTCGTCATCTTCTACGATTCGGATTGGAATCCCGCGATGGATCGTCAAGCTATGGATCGGGCGCACCGAATTGGGCAAACGCGGGACGTCCACATCTTCAGGTTGATATCCGAGAAAACAGTGGAGGAAAATATATGGAGGAAACAGGTGATCAAGCGAAAGTTAGATGACATGGTAATCGACCAAGGAGGTTTTAGCAGGGAAGAAATGCGCTTTTGGCATCGAATGGCGAGACAGGAAGGAGTGAAAGGTGGGGAAGGGGAGAATATCTTTGGGGGAGCGGTGGGAGGAGAGTCGGGGGAAGAGGGGGAAGCCGCGAACATGAATGCCGCGAACATGAAAGGCAAAGGCAAGGGCAAAAAGGGCAAAGAAAGTGGTAAAGGATTCGGAAAAGGCCCGGACAAAGGCCTAGACAAAGGCAAGGGCAAGAAGGGCAAAGGCGGGAAAGCGGGATCGAAGGGTGGATTTTTCTTCTCAAGCGTTTCGGAAGAGACGGATGAAATGTTCTTCGGCACTCAAGTACTCCATGGGATGAGTGATGACCTCATGGAAGAAGCGGGTATTGGAGTGACTGTCGGGCATAGTGGTGCACCAATACTAATAGCGGGCGTCGATGACCAAAAGTCAAAAACAGATAAACTCGAAACGATACCTGAAGGAACATTGTCATCAGCTGCAGGTGGAGGTGAACAAGGTGGGCAAGGTGGGCAAGCCTCAACCACAGAACCCAAATTAACCCCCGAAGAGCTAAAACAACTGGAAGCGTTGAAAAAACTCGAAGCTCGTAAAAAAGCTTCTAGGGAGATGGAATCTGCTATGAGGATGTTGGAAGATGCCGATGACTATGAAGGCTACAGAGAGGCTGCAAATGAGGAAGATTTTTTGATAACCGGTACTGGGGAGGCCGATGAGAACAAATTGGGAGATGAGGAAGGTGGGAAGGATGGTAAGGATGGGGAGAGTGAGTTGGAAAGAAAGATGAGGGAGAGGGAGGAGCGGGAGGAGCTTAGGAGAATAGCGGGCAAAGGTCCGAAAGGGAAGAATGTGGGTGAGAAGGGGAGGAAGAAGAGTGATTTGGGGAGAAAGAAGAGTGATTCGGGAAGAAAGAAAAGTGATGAGAAAAAGAAAGGGAAGAGTATGGATGTGGATAGTGGTAGCGATATTGACGAAGATGATTCGGCGTTTAGTTCTGAGGAATTGATGGAGGGGAGTGATGCAGAACGAACCGGGAAAACAAAGACTGATAAAGTGAAACGCACTCCAGGCAACCCCAGTATTCTGCCCAGTATCTACAAAGCTAATCGCCGAACAACTAATCGAAAGAGAAAACCTCCAATGTCCCCCCTCACCCGCAAACGCAGACTCCGCCGCGTCCTAAATACGATCAAAAACTGTCAAAATTGGAGCAAAAATCAGCATAAGTTGTGGAAGAAACGACGGCAAAATAGAAGATTGAAATGGCTAGCGTTCTTGAAGGCAAGGAAAGCTAAAAATACTGCACTCGGAACAAATAACACTCCATTGGTGGATTACTGTCTTGGTCAAGCACGCAGACTAGACTTAATGCTCTCTTCCATCAAACCCAAAGCAAAAAGAAAGGGAAGAAAGCCGAAGAAGATCCGCGGACGGCTAGCACCAATACCAGAAGGATCTGATGAGTTTAGTGCGGCGCCGAAACTCACTGAGAGACAGGAGAAATTGAAATTACTATCTGAGACCTTCAGAGAGCGAACATTGTGCATCACAAGATGCAGGGGGACATTCAGGATAGACGATAGTCTGAGGAGGAGCAGGGCTAGTAGTAGGCGGACCTCGGTTGACGGGACGCGGGGCGGCGGAATGGACACTCAATCTAATACCGCCTACAACACTGCTCTCAATAGTGTTTCAACTCCGTTTTTGACTTCTGGCAAACGAGAGGGAAAGCATCAGTTTGGAGCCTCCAGTACATTCGCAAGCGCGTTCGGAGGTTCAAGCAGTGGAAACAGTCTGGGAAATATGAACGACAGCGGAAGTAAAGGTGCTGACTGGGCCCGCACCCATCTACCGTCGTTTAAGGAAACGGAATCCGTCCCGTTTCTCGAGAGAACATCTACTGGCGCCTCAGCGAAATCGAGTAAATCACTTGGTTCTGCCAGTTCGCGGAGGAATTTCAAGTCGCCTCCCGCGGGTGATGCGAAAGATGCCAAGTGGCTTCAAAATAGCGGTCTGAAGGAATCAGATGGTGATTCCGGAGTTCGAAAGAGAGTGAGATTTCGGGATGACGATTCGCCGGAAGCAGACTCGCCGAGTGCGGAAACTGGCTCTGGTGGGAAGAAGGAGAAATCGAAAGCTGGCAAGAAAGAGAAGTCGATGAGGCGAAGCAGTACTGGTAGTGCGAAAAACGAGAACAAGAGCGAAGGTGGGAAACCAAAACCGAAAGCGCGCAGTAGGAGAAATTCCGCCTCAAGCCCCGATGTCTCGGAGCAGGCATCCAGTTCGGCTGCGAGCAACACGAACAGTTCTTCTAATAATTCCGGTCCCGCTAGCTCGCAAAACTCCGGTCATCTCTCCCTCGCTTCTATCAACAGTAGCAACATTTCAGGATTAAGTCTCCAGAGTCTCTCCAGCATGAGCTTAGGTGATAGAATAAAGTTGAGGAACAGGTATCTCGGGCAGAATTCCATTCGAAATAGAACGCGCAGTCGGACGAAAAGTAGGGAATCAGAAGAGGGGAATGGGGGAGAGTGAAGGAGAGTGGAGGAAAAGTTCAGAGAAACACGAATTATAGTAAATTTTGGAAGCGAAGCAGATAGTCTGCAAGATTGGCAAAAGACCTGAATATGTATTACCGTTCTTTTTTTCAAATGCTTCGGATTTTGTTACATGTCATCGGAATGAGTCCCGTAGATTTTGTGCTTTAATTTCCGTCTCTCGTCCTCGTGTGGTTTGTCAGGTCAGCTCTGGTTTGGAAAGTTTTGGTATTTATTATCTTTGATCTGCTCCCACATCAACATTTAGGCAACATATCATCTGCATGCATTCTCGTGAAAAGGGAATCATACGAAACATACATACATCTATGCTAGAGTAAACTCCCCTGTAGAATACATACATCTAAATTTTGCTGTCCCCAAATCGACCTCGCCGAAGTTCTTGAACCCTGATTCTTGAACTCCGTCGATCCCTTGATTTCACGTCAGTCCCAGCATGGAAGCAGCCTCCTCCTACAATTCATTCCACAACGTAATCGCTAGCAGTGACGACAACTTCCATAACTTATCATCCTCTGCATCCAATAACGAAAAAGAAGGGGAAAAACAAGGCGGAAAAGAAAATACCAAAAAAGAAGCCAACAACAAATTTACCACCTCACCTGGTCCTCACACTGCCACCACTAACACTACAACTCCCGCGACAATGTCTGAAGCAGTTCAAGACGGATTCAAAAATATGAACGTCAATAACGATTCACCCGGCGCCAAGACCGCTGCAGGCGGTCTAAATCTCCACGATCAGCTTCTCCATAAAGCAATTGATCCAGCAGCTTCCGCGGCCTTGAATTCTCCTGGAGAAGGGTTGGAATCTCCGCCTGATCCGAGTAAATCGTCTCCGTTGGCTACGCCTGGAGCTGGTTTAGCGTATACTCCGCCGAAGAGATCAGTGCAGACAAATGAGGGCTGGAAGTCCGAGAAGAAGGAGGAGGGGGAGGTTAGTGTGGTGAGGCGGATAAATTTAAATATCCAAAGACACATGATCCAGATCATAATTTCAACAGATAAAAACTCCCACCAGATCCAATCAAATTCCATATTATGTTTCGCATATCAAAATTCCCGTTCCTAGGAACAACTCGCCGCCGCCGTCGAATCTGCCAAAGCCGCCCTAACAAAAGCCGAATCGGACGAAAGAGAGGCGAAGAAGACCCACGAACAATGCGTCGCCACTTTGAGAAAAGCCAGAAATGATTTGCAGTTGAAGCAGACGGCTTTGAAGAATGCTACGGGTGGCGGTGGGGCCGCCGGAGGTGCCGCTACTGATGCGAAGGTGTACGATGCCGTTCCTGACATGGTGGCTGAGAGCGAGATGGATCCCGGTAGGAAATGAATCATTGATTGTAGAGGAAATAGATTTTATTGATCAAATAATTTGGTGGTGCTGGATATGTTGCTGGATATGGTTTGGGGAGAACGAGGTGGATCCGAGCGATGATCGCGCGTGGTTGTTGTGGGCGACGGTGCGGGATTTGGACTTGAAACAATTTCAATTGAATTTAGATGCACGTGACATTAGCATCTACACAGTGTGGGACCACACTGCATCAGACTATCGCCACCATAGTACACCAAAGAAGTTTTTTTTGGTATGGTCGTCACGTTAATCCAATTGGGGGAGTGAACCGGACGCACAGGAGATGTGGGAGCTGAGGGCAATGCTCATCTGCAGGAGATTGCTGGGAAACCGCAAAATTGCGAATGGGCCGTGCACCAATCTCGCGACCCCTCCTGATCACAGTAGCGGACTCTGCTACGACAGTTTGTATGCAGCCCGCGCTGATGCGCATCGACAGTTTGGTTTCTGCGAAGCATGGCCCGCTGGTGCATATGGATGGTGATTTAAACAGGAGCTGACCACCCCCCAAAGCTACATGAGCTGCCGGCTCCGCAGCGCCGGAAGCCCGCCCAGGCGACGCAAAGCCCGACAACGAGCCAAGCGCGCGGCGCGCCCCGAGACTGGATGACTTTCTGACCCAGGAGTTGACTACCCAGAAGCACACGCTGCAGAACACGTCACTATACCCACTGGCATTGCCTATAAACCCAGAGACATATTCCTCCCTCTCCGCTGTCTACCTCGTCCATTCCAAATCGCATTCTTAACACCAGGTCGCGGCGCCTACCTCGTCTACAGCGCAGCTGACCGTGGCACCTTTATTTTGCAGTGGGCCGAGAAGCGGCCGGCTAATGCGGAGGCGCTGTGCTTTATTTTGCCGGGTAGGCGGAATTTGGATTCGATAATATCGTTTGTTCATATGCTACTATAGTATTCAGAATCATTTGAATTCCAAAAACTCGCATGCTTCAAATACTACTACCTGAAATAAATCAACTATCATTTGAATTCCAACCTCCCCCAGGAAAGAAGGTCGCCGGTTTCAAATTCACGAGCAACCAGGGAAGAACCACTCTTCAGCGGGGTGTTGATGAGCGCAAGAAGTTCTACGAATATTATTCCATTTTTGTGAAGGATATGATTAAGAAGGAGGAGGGGTCGAAGTGAGGGAATTAAAATTCATTCCGAAATTTTCTGCCCAAGAAGGATAATTCAATTGATCGTAAAAGGATACTGCGATTCAATTTCCCCCTAAAAAATCATTCCCAATCCACTTCCCCCAGGCACCAGAAATCATCTCGAATTCAAATTCCATTCCCCCAGGCTCATCATCCTTTCTCAGAGGAAAGACCGTGAAGTTCAAATCGCCTTCAACTACGCGAATGGCGCCGTGAAACGCTTGCACGCGACTGGGGAAGAGTGAGGAAAATGATGAATACCCGTGGATTTCCGGAAGAATAATTTGAATTAGGAGCTCACCGTGTTTTTCAAAGAATTTTCTTCATTTTCTTGCTCAATACTGATGTAGAGTAATCGAGCTTGACGGAGAAGAACCTATTATAATCACTGCACGTCTTTTCGCAGATCGAGTCCAGATGCTGAGTTGCGCCAGCTCAGCCCAAATTCAGATTTGGGCCAGGTCAGCCCAAATTCAGATTTGGGCCAGGTCAGCCCAAATTCAAATTTGGGCCAGGTCAGCCCAAATTCAGATTTGGGCTAGGTCAGCCCAAATTCAGATTTGGGCCAGGTCAGCCCAAATTCTAATTTGGGCCAGGTCAGCCCAAATTCAGATTTGGGCCAGGTCAGCCCAAAGTCAAATTTGGGCCAGGTCAGCCCAAATTCAGATTTGGGCCAGCTCAGCCCAAATTCAGATTTGGGCCAGCTCAGCCCAAATTCAAATTTGGGCCAGGTCAGCCCAAATTCAGATTTGGGCCAGGTCAGCCCAAAGTCAAATTTGGGCCAGGTCAGCCCAAATTCAGATTTGGGCCAGCTCAGCCCAAATTCAGATTTGGGCCAGCTCAGCCCAAATTCAAATTTGGGCCAGGTCAGCCCAAATTCAGATTTGGGCCAGGTCAGCCCAAATTCACATGAAGCGTAAGCTAACAAAAACTGCATGACAATATCCACCAAAAACCAAAATGCCATCCAAAAACCCCAGATACGTCCTCTCCTCCGCCGCCCCCGCCAACGAAAGCCGCGCGCGCACACCGAAAAACATTCCCAGGTATGATCTCTCCTCCGCCGCCCCCGCCGAAGAAGGCCGTGTCTCTTCGAAATCCACGAAAGAAGGAGATCCAGGAACCGCTACTGGACCCGGTGGAAAGAGAGAGTCTTACGTTAATGCAGCGTTAGCGAATATCGCAGTTGTCCACTTTCATGAAAAATTGTACCATTGCGGGAGTTTGGAGGGTCCTCAGTTTTTGGATATGGCCAAGAGGACGAGTTTGGGGTTTGCGCAGGAGGTGGGGACTAAAAAGTAGTTTGGTTCTGAGGATGAGGGGGATATGATTATGGGTTATAGTATAGTTGAGGGGAAAGAGGGTTGGGGGAAGAGTAATGTTGGGGACTGGGTAAGGGAAAATGTGGGGCGATGGGAGTGGGATTTTGCGGGGACTGGGTTAGGGGAATAGGGCTACGGGAGTCTTGAACAGGGGAACCAGGGTGTGGGAATATTCGATCAGATAAACGGGCGTAGCGGGAGGCGAGAGATAGCATAGATATTAGATTCAAGTGTACCATACATAAAGTTTCATTGTATCAATTTGTACTAGACAATCACCAGGAAGTAGGAAATTTCTCACAGGAAAATGTAGCGAATCAGAATAGATTGGATAAGACATGGATTAGATTGGATGAGACATAGATTAGATTGGATAAGACATAGATTAGATTGAATAAGACGTGCATACACAAATAAGAATAGGATTCTCACATAGAGCAAAATCACATAGAGGAAACACGAATCAGGAGTTTCATAGAGCAAGCATCACATGAACCAAACCTGGACGGGGAGTGTCAGGCGGGCCTTCCGGCAGAAGAGACACTTGAGGGGACTTTCAAAATACAAGTATCGCATTGTTTCGAAGCGTTTGGAGCAATTTGAAGATCAAACTCAGGGTGATGTTGGCAATCAGTTTAGTGCAGGCGTTGTTTTCTAAGTCAATCACGACGGTTTCGTTTCAATCTGTTGGAGTTCAATGCAGTTGTGCAAATCGTGGTTTCCAAAATTGTTGTGGTTGCAGCAGGTCGACTTCATGATCAATCTATTATCTTACCAACCACGAAGTATTGCAGTCAGAGACTACGGTATTCCTCCTCTCATAGTACATACTCACAACTTGTCAGCTCCGCCCCGGATCCTCTTATCCAGTATAATCAATGAACGCGAACAACATGGGCGAGACACGCAAACCAGCCGTCGTCGAAGATTCCGACACAGATTCGGAGCCGGAATATCTCCAGTATAAGGTAGGCTTGAATCATACAGGATTTGAAGGAAATAGTTAAGTTGGATCACATAGGTTTGAAGGAAATTAGACTCCTCCTCAATCAAAAATAAAATCCATCCACCCCAATAACGCGATGACAAAAACTGTTCCCCTAAAAAAAGGTAATCATCGTCGGAAATGGCGCAGTCGGGAAAACCTCACTTGCGACAAGATTTTGCGAGGATAGTTTTGGAAAGGCTTATAAGCAGACGATAGGGCTGGACTTTATGGTGAAGAGGCTGACGCTGCCGGGTGAGGGAAACTTTATAAGCAGACTACTGGGCTGGACTTTATGGTGAAGAGGTTGACGCTGCCAGGTGAGGATTACAAGTGGATGACAGGGCTGGACTTTATGGTGAAGAGGTTGACGCTGCCTGGTAAGGATTACAAGTGGATGACTGGTCTGGATTTTATGGTGAAGAGGTTGACGTTGCCTGGTAAGGATTACAAGTGGACGACTGGACTGGACTTTATGGTGAAGAGGTTGACGCTGCCTGGTAAGGATTACAAGTGGATGACTGGGCTGGACTTTATGGTGAAGAGGTTGACGCTGCCTGGTGAGGGGGGAGTTTTGAAGGGAGATGCAGAATGCTAATGAAACTGTGAGATTCACTTGAAGTTACTGAAACCGAAAATACGAAAATCAAATGTAAATACGTCAATACAAGGGAATACGAATTACAAAATGCTATAAAATGCAATACAAGGTGACGTCAATGTCTGCTTGCAAATCTGGGACATCGGAGGACAAAGTATCGGTGGCAAGATGATTGGGAAGTACATCTCTGGAAGCCACGCAGTGCTGCTGTGCTACGATATCTCGAATTACGAAAGTTTTCAGGATTTGGAGAATTGGTTGGAGTAAGGAAGTGATATCTTTCGAAGATATGCTGAGTGTTCCGAACCATCGATTTCGAACTCTTTTCCTCGACCAATTTCCCTAAAACTCATCACGAATCATTCAACTCCGTGCTCTCAACTCAATTTCCTCCCTCCCCAGCCTCGTCAAAAAGAACACGAACATCGAGAATCCTCCGTATCTCGCATTAGTCGGCACCAAATCCGACTTAAACCATATGCGCGCAGTGAAGGTGGAGAAGCACAACGCTTTCGCAGCTGGAAATGAGATGTAAGAGAGCTGTGAAGGTTGAGGAGGATGGTGCGTTCGCGGAGTGGAATGATATGTAAGAGAGCTGTTAAGGTTGAGGAGGATCATGCGTTTGCGGCTGGAAATGAGATGTGAGGGGGAATTTTGAGGATAAAATACGGATGTGACCACTGTCCCGAATGAAATGGTTTCCCTCAGCCCGTTGAACAAAATTGATGAACCTGAGGAGCGCTAGTACGTAGTCTTCCCGATTCAACTCCTCTAGCAAATCCAATCCCAGGTTTTCCTACTTCCCCTCCGCACCAACCCGCACCACCGGCAATCCTTCAATTCCCTCCCCAGGTATTCCTACTTCGTCTCCCCAACAACCCGCCCCAATGTCAATCCTTCAATTCCCCCACCAGGTACTCCTACTTCGTGTCCGCCAAAACCGGCGACAACGTCCATCCGTCATTCTTCCGCGTAGCCGCCGATCTTGCGGGGGTGGCTGTGACCAAACCGGAGATTGAAGTGACACAGAATGTTGTAAGGAAATTGGGATAATGATCTGACCATTATGACCCAAAATTTGAAAAAATCTATTCATGATTTTTCAAAACACCATGAGAATTTTTTCACATTTGTAGTACCCACAACGGGATTGAAGTGGTACATATAGGGAGTTGGGATGTGAATGTGTAAGTGTGGTGTGCAAAAATCGACAAAATTGTATCACCTCAAAGTATACACAAGCGTAACAACAAACTACTTAAATTCAATTAGTTTATCTGATTGTTGTTATTTTTCAAAATTCGAAAGAAATCTATTCCTAGCATACGAGAAAATTAGATCATTACCAGTATGCGTATCTCCCGAAACCCTCCCCCAGGTCAAGGCGCAGATCATCAATCATCAACGACACGACCCGAATCTTCCGGCGATTAACGCAAGTGATATGCACCAGAAGAAATCTTGCAGTATCATGTAGAAGGCTGGTGAAGGACAGATAGGGTGCCGAATTGATGTGAGAGGATACAGAGAGAGGATACAGGATGCTGACAGATTACTGAGTAGGACTAATTATGAGGCTAGAAAGAGGATTCGGAGCGATCAGTATCGATGCGAGGAGACGGATTATGGGAGAAGGATTATGAGAGGTTCCGAGTTGGAAATGACGTTCCTATGTCAAGATTAAATCATATTTTGGCTTTTTGCCGGAGTTTCCCTAGAGGCATAGTTGTATTTTCCCGTACACAGAAATTGTATTACCACTGAATTCTACCAATCACATGCATTCACCATTTTGCACCTCATAAGGCGTGTGCGAAGATCCCTAGATATCGTTAAAACCGAGTTGCGTTTCTCAGACCATCATGATAAGACGTTTCTCAACAGATCGTACTTACTTCCACGCGTACAGAGTTAATTGAATTTTGCAACAAATTCCATAGATTCCAATTTGGCTGATACCAATGCCTCGACTACGTTTCCAATTTGGCTGATGACTTCTTAATAGCTGTTAGACTTTTTCTTCAAAGTTTCTTCAATTCTTAGAATAGAATTTCTATTTTGCGAACAACGTCATACTACAGAATATGCATTCTACGATGATGATTATTTCACAGACGCCACGTATCAGTTCCGAGCAGTCGCGGGAATTGTACACAAGCAGAACTTAAAGTAGTCACCGCAGGAGGCGACCAGCCTGCGATGATCAGACTGCGGACTGATAGCGTGTCCGGCACAGGCGACCGGGTTCCGATTGGACTTTCGTTTAGGGAGCCGATTGAGAACCTGGAGTCTAGTGCTTGAAACCCGAAGTTTGAAGAGTCACAATTATTAGACCGCCGAAAGACTGAGGATTATTTTTTTGCTGATGGAAAATTTATATAGGTTCGTGGAGTCACGGCGTAGAAGAAAGGCGTTCGAAGTATTTTCTTGTGTGTATTACCGGTTTCGTGAGCAGCAATTCTTCCCCTCTATTTTTTTGTCTCTGCAATTTAAAATATTTTTCCCCCTCGAAATTTGAACTATCTTTTTCCCATCTGCATTTGCTTTTGAGTTCCGTGCGAGTGCGTAATACGGTGATCTTACATTTTCGCCGTAGTTGGATTATCGAATTTACATTTCAAGTTGAATTCTTTACTCCATCTAATGATAATATTTGCAGTGCGGTGGGGTGAAACGGCTATCAGGAAAATGGATTGAAAATGGATGCCGAAAGGTCCCTATGTGGAGGGATGCATGGGAATGCAGATTTTTGAAACACATCTTCTCTCAGATGCATATCATAGGACCGGTGTGAAAATCGTGTATAAATGTGTATAACCATGGGCTCTGTTATTAACCGTTATTCTACACGATTGAGGATGTCCATTTGACCTGCGTGATAAGGCGACGGTGCCCACAGCTGGGACGGCGCATGCGCAGGAACTGGCGACAAAGCGACAACCCGAATTTATTTGAGTTAGCTGTACACCAACATTTGCGAAAGCGGCTAGCGACCCACGAACTGTCTCTCAGATGGTGACTAATTCAGCTTGATAGGTCTAGGTTCGGAGGCTCTATCCAGTTTTTTCAACTCTCTCGATATTAATTCACAAGATCACCTTGTTTGACGGTCGAAACGGGATTCGTCGTACGTAGCGCACGAGGAGCATATCGTGATCCTAATAGCGACAATGTCGGGTTAGTAGGGCGCCTTTGATGTCGTCCGCGCCTGGTTCCAAGCAAAGAAAATCTCGAAAAGGCAGACAATCCGCCGAAGTAGAGACAGAAAGTAAAGAAGGAAGTAAAGATAGCACCAAAAATGCCCCTGATAGTAGCAATACTAACAGTAGTAAATCGGATAGCAGCTTGAAACCGAATAATAGCAAACCGGATAGCAGCTTGAAACTGAATAGTGCTGAAGTAGACGCAAATCGCGCTGCTGAGGTGACTACTAAATCCAAAACCAAGGCGAAAAACAAATCGAAAGATAAGAGGAATAACACTAAATCAAATGGCAATGCCAATAGTAAAGCTAGTGATGATGTGAAAGTCAACAGCAAGGGGACTGGTAAAGGGAGTGGTAAAGGCACTATCACTAGCAATAAGAAGGATGGCGGGAAGGCCATAGGAGGTTCGGGTTCTGCAGGAGAGACTCCGGAGAAGACGTCTTCGAAAAAAGGATCTGCTGCAACCACATCGAAGAAAGGCGGCTGGAGTGAGGCTGCCAGTGGTGCGAAACCGACCCCGACGAAAGCGACTGCTTCAGGAAAAGGTTCTTCAGGAAAAGAGTCTTCAGGCAAAGGTTCTTCAGGAAAAGGACCTCCCTCGGGCAAAGGACATCCATCAGGAAGACCTCCCACTCCATCCTTGATCCACGGCCTACACGATACGAGCTCTCTATTTTCACCACCGTCGGGAAACAGTACAGGCAAAAGTACAGGAAAAACTACAGGAAATTCTGGAAAGAAAGTTGGAAGCGCCGGTGAAAAGCCTACGGCCGGTTACCCTTTCCCCAGTGGCAGCCATCTTTTCAGCATAGGGAAGCAGGCAAAGCAAGAATTAAGGCAGGAGCTTTTTACTCGCGGATCGAAAGGAGGAGCGAAAGACGGTGAGAAAGCGAAAGGAGGGAACAAAGGAGGCGAAAAAGCGAAAGGGGACGAAAAAGGAGGCGAAAAATCGAAAGGAGAGGGAAAGGCAGAAGGAAAAGCGAAAGGAGACAAAAAAGGAGAGGAAAAAGCGAAAGAAAAAGCGAAAGGAGACGAAAAAGGAGGCGGAAAAGTAGCAGAAAATGCGAAAGACCGAAAGAGAAAGGACAGCCGATCGAAAGAATCCGGTAGGAACGCTAAGGCAGCTCTGAGCAAACAAGAAGTCTACAATTGGCATCACCCACTTCAGGTTCTGTTTTCCTCCGGGGATACTAAGAAAAAGAACAAGGCTGAGAAGAAAGAATCGGAGAAGAAAGGCTCGGAGAAGAAAAACGAATCTGAGGCTAAGGATTCTAAGAAAAACGATTGGGAGGAAAACGATTGGCAGGAGAACGGTTGGATCGATTGGAAAGACTGGAAAAAAGGAGATTGGACAGAAGAGGGTTGGAAGGAGAGCGATTCTAACAATATCGATACGCCTACCGATACGTCTAAAAAACCTGAGCCAACGACGCCTGAGAAAGCTGAGCCAACGACGCCTGAGAAAGCTGAGCCAACAACGGGTGAGAAAACCGAGCTAACAACGCCTCAGAAGAGTCAGCCAACGAAAACGGCGGACAAGAATTCCCCTTCCCCAAGCACCGCTTCCACGTCACTCACGACTTCCACTGTGAACACCCCTCGCTCAACTAATAGCGATAGCGATCCCTCACGAGATCAATACCTGATCAGGGTAAAAGAAGAAGAGGATAAATATCTCATCAAGGCAAAATCTTTGTTAAACGGAATCATGGATCCCAGGCCGAATCCTAGTAAATTAGCGGGAGGGCCGCTTCCGGGGGTGAGTGTAGAAGTGGGCACAGAAGGAGGGGGAAATGGAAATGGTGGTTTCAATAATAGTGGTCCAAATAGCAAGAATATGTCCGATGTTCTAGGGAATGGCGCTGCGAACACGAGTACGCAGAATACGACGGCAAACGTGAGCATGGAAAACGGAGGCGGGAACCATAGTGAGGAAAAGATTGATTAAATGAAATTTTAAAAGATTTTTAATCATTCCGTACCTAGATCTTGCAGAAACCCAGATCAGAATCCCATAACAATCATATGAACATCCCTTCCTTACCCACTCATTCGAATGCTCATATCCAAAAATCACCCCTTCCAGGTAGCAGCACGAGTCTCTCTGCTCATATACAAAAATCACCCCTCCCAGGTAGCAGCACATCTCTCTCTCCGATCGCTGAGTCGCAGACTGAGGGCGAGGGAAGCGCTAATCGAAACTTAGGGAATGGTTTCCAAGGTCCGGAGAACTTTGGGAATTTCCAAGGTGCGGCGCCCGGCAACCAGTATGGCAACAATACTGGGGGTGGTTACGGCGCTAACGATCACATGGCAAATAACATGTCCAACCCAAACATGCCGATGATGAACGGTGGCATAAACAATGGTATGAAGGGTGGGGATTTTAAGGGCGGCATGAACCCCAACGGGTGGAATCCGAATGGGGGAAACATGTATAATGGTGGTATGAACGGCGGTATGAATGGCAATTACGGCGGACCGAATAACGGGATGAACGGCGGGAATATGGGTTGGGGCATGAACAGCGGGATGAACGGAAATAATATGGGAGGGTGGAATTCCAACCAAAGCAATATGAATCCCAATATGAACGGTTACAATAATCCCAATTCCATGACGCCACAAAAAGGAGGAAAAAACGATGGAAAGCCAACGTTGAATGCAGACGCACAGGAATTCACACCATCCAAGATAGCCTTCCCATCTGCAGCTCCAGGCGGCGCTTCAACTCCTGCAGACCGAAAGCTCTCCAAAGGAAGTAACACTCACACCCCGCACAGAAAGGGATCACACCCAGGCGCAAGGACACCGACGAGGACGCCTCACAATGGTCACAACGCTCACATCAAAGGCGAAAACGACAAAGGTAGAACGTCACGGAGCAATACGCCAAAAATAGTAGTTGATTCGTCTTACCAGTTACAAGGTGGGAGGAAGCAGTCGAAAATTGTCGATGGTTTTCCTGTCCCACCAGCTCCGATAACGCCGGCAAGCGGGAGGAATGGTAGGACTCATTATGAATACTTTTCGCTAAAATTTTATGCGGTATTATGTTAAAATCATCATCGTCAAGATCATCATGTTTACATCTCGTTGTGAATAAGTATCGACATTTGCAGCTACCATAACATTTCCCGCATCCATTCATTCCCAATAATACTTACTATCCCCAGGTTCCTCCGATGGCAACCCTTCTTTTGCAGACCAGCGAAAAGGCAGCAAATCAAGTCTTACCCCAAGGCAAATTGGAGCAACCCCTAGTCAAGGTTCGACGCACGACGGGCCGACTCCCAGGAATGGTGGTATACCTGGTGGAAATTCGAATCGGATGAACCCACATGCTACTGATTGGACGCCGTCGCAGAATATGCATGCGAATAACATGAACCCGAACATGAACAATAATCCGAACATGAATAACGGGGGCATGGGCCCGAACAACATGGGTTATAATGGCATGAATGGGGGAATGATGAGTAATATGCACGGCAATAACAACTGGGGTGGTATGACTGGCGGAATGAATAATCAAGGGATGAACGGCGGTTGGAATAACAATATGAACGGTGGAATGGGACCTGGGCAGATGGGACCGAATGGAATGATGGGTGGACCTGGTCAGATGCAACAAGGGAACAATACGGGACCTAATAATGGCTACTACGGCCCTAACAGCCACTACAACAATCAACATGGGAATAACCAATACAACAACCAAAAGGGGAACGCCGGTTGGGGTATGGGTCCGAATGATAAGGGCTACTCGTCTTACAAAGGTACTGATAACAACTGGAAAGGCGAGAAGGGTGGCTACGGGAAGGAAAATTACGGCAAAGACACTTACGGTAAAGACAGCTACGGTGGAGACAGCTACAACGGCAAAGACGGTAAAGACACCTACGGCAAAGAAACCTACCTCTCCCCCGCCAAGCACCGCACCCATTCCTCCACCTCTCAATCCTCGTCCGCCTCCGCGATGTCCATGACCGAACGCCTCAATCAAGGCATGCAAAACGCCTTGAATAATGCCCGGGATGGCGGCAAAGGAGCCGCTAAAATTGAGCAGTTCATGAACGATCCTGACGGAAAGCAGTCGCTTTTTGATAAATCCCAATTGAAAACCAACTCTATGGATACGAGTGGGAATAAATCAAGTGAATTATTGGGGAATATAGGTGGGAATCTCGGAAACATTTCTATGAATAGCGGTTATAACTCAGGTGGAAATTCTTCAGGTTCCGGATCTACACCCGGTTCGAGAGGTCTCCTCGGATCCTTAGGAGGTTCACTTAATGGATCATTTGGAGGAGGATCGTTAAGTGGTTCTGGAGGTGGTTTTGCAGCGCGGTTTGGGAATTCTGGTGGATCTAAATCAGCAAAGGATTTTCTTGCTGCGCTTACAGCTTCTAGGGATTTGATTTGTCCGGATCGAGGCCCTCGCGATTCTGACAGCGCTAGTCCTGATTCTTCCGAAAAGAAATCCGGAAACACAGACGAGTCTGGAAAAAAGAAGAACAAAAAAAGGAGTAAAAAAGAGCGCGAAGCGTGGAAAAACAAACCAGACTATTCGAGCGACAGAGGAGGGTCGACTGGAAGGAAATACAGTTCAGGTAGAGGAGGAAGTCGCGGAAGACTAGGTTCAACAGGAAGCCTGCGGAAAGGAAGTAAAGGAGGTTCGGTTGACCGATCTACTAGCAAAGATAGCCTTTCGGCATTTGATCGAATCATGGATACCAGTTTTCAAACGAGCTCGCAATTATTCAACACCACCTTAAAAGGTTCTAGTAATAGCGGCGGACCGTCTGGAGCGAGGAATTTGCTTGGAAGTTTCTCAGGACTCAAATCGGATAGTAAATCTCTTCATGGTAGCGATAGCAAAAGCCTTCATGGGAGTGATTCGAAAAGTCTGCATGGATCTGATGGAAAGCGATTCGGAAGTGATGGGAAGATTCATTTTCCAAGTTCTCCCAAGTCAAGTCCGAAGCTTGGATTATTGGATTCCTCCGAATCAGATGAAGCAGGACAAGAAGACTCGGAGCATTTCAAAAAACGAACCGAAGGCTATTACAGGAAGAAGATCGAGAGCTTTATGAAACTTCCTGCTGAAGAATCTCTCTTTACGTTAGAAACTCACAAGAAAGATTCGTTCAGCAGTAAAAAAGATTCTCTCAAAAGCACAAGTTCTGGTCATCATAAACAATCCATTTCTTCGAGGTCGACGCCGATGAAGCCCAGTGTGGGGAAATCGAGGTTCCATCCACAAAACGAAATCACTGGTTCGCCGGATGACAGACTAAGCCGCAGTAGTCGCAGTATGCGCGGCAGCGGGGATTATCATCATCGTAGTAATTCCAAGGGGCCGGAATTTAGCGCTGTCAAGGAAGTCCAGGAAGAATTTGCTTTGGAAGATGCTGGTGGGGATAACAGTGCGATCAAACCAAAAAGAGGAGAAAATGGAGATGAATTAGCTTTTCAGGATTTGAGGAGTGAGAAAGAATGTTCCAGATCAGCTTCTAAAAACTCAAAGTCTGCCTTCCACGAGCGCTTCGATTGCGTCCCTCGAGAAGATGGCGTCACTACATTAGAACCTTCTGACTCCCACAGAGATTCGACTCAGAGGAGAAGTGACTCTCAAAGAAGTAGACAAAACTCTCAAACAAGTAGACAAGACTCCAAAGAAGAACTCGTCACACTCCCCTCAGAGAATAAAGATTCCAGCCACAAAGATTCCAGCCACAAAGATTCCAGCCATAAAGATTCCAGCCGCACCCCCTCTCGCAAAAACAACAAAGAAACTTCACTGAAAAAGAAGAAACTGCGGGGAGAACATACGCCGCCACCTTTACGACTTCCTCCTAAACGAACGGTCAGCGTTCTTGCTATGTTAAGGGGTGAATCAGGATCAGTGAATACTAGTCGGGTTGGGAGTGCTGCTGGGAGTGCCGTTGTCAGTCGTCAGGTGAGTGCGAAAGGGACGCCCAGGAATAGCAAAATAGAGAATGCAGCAGGGGGTCAGACTCCATTGGGAAAATTTGAGGAGATCGTGAAAATGGAGGATGTGAAATTGGAAGATGTGGAGGGTGCAGGCGTCGAAAAGTTGAATGCTGATGCACCAAAAGTGAATGCAGCGAAAGATTCCGACAAACCTTCTCCTCCCAAATCCGAATTAAAACTTCACTCCGCAGAGAAGCCCACTACGGATACTTCAATCCTAACTTCCGATGCCGGCATCAACAGAACCGTCGACACCAGTAACGTTGATGGACCCGGATTACTCAGTGATAAGTCCACCCTAGAGAACTTGAAGGATACAACAAGCCAAACCGCTTTCGAAAAACGCCTAAACACCGACTCCCTCCCCGCCAAAGACATTGCCAAACTCCTAGTTCAAGACTCCGCAACCGCAGCAGAGAGAATCGCCGCCGGCGCTGCTATTAATCAAGATTTGGAGAGAGATATTGCCACAAATACCATTTCTTCCCCGAAAAAGAAGACGAAGAAGAAGGTTCTTCCGAGAGATGAGTATTTGCCGGAGAAGAA
>Ga0099798_10090_pt1 | contig 27184 bp, 28 predicted proteins | sample Uncmet_Sort29A_1_FD_89870 | JGI IMG/M metagenome (GOLD analysis project Ga0099798, IMG submission 89870) | Marine eukaryotic communities from CALCOFI LINE 67, Pacific Ocean - CN13ID_Sort29A_1 | ecosystem: Environmental > Aquatic > Marine > Oceanic | place: Pacific Ocean: Monterey Bay | collected...
GGAGTCTTTTTGACATTGGGAGAAGAAATCACGTATACCTTCTGGGACATAACGATGATATTCGGCGATAGGAAGACTCGATGCCGCTGCGTGCGTGAGAGCGCTGACAAATGCTTGTGCAGATGGGGTTCCGATGGGCTTTTCCCAGGACGCCAGAAACCAAAGATGCAGGACTGTCGTTGGGCAGTCTTTACCCCGATGGGCAAGATTCAAACCTTCATAAAGCTGGTCATTCACTATGTCATGAACATTCTGCGCTGCTTCTTTGTCGATGTCTTTGGCCAGTTTTTCGGAAGTCTGAGCCTTCCATTTCTCGAACGCAGCCTTCGTGTATTCGTCTTGAATTTCGCACGCGCGTTCACTCACATCATCCTTCCAGTCGGAGTCCTGCCACTTGAATTCTGTAAATTGGGTTCCCCGCTCTTCCGAAGGTAGAATTTCGTCTACTTTCGTCTCATACTTCTCGATCGCCTCAGCGTCTCCCAGACTGGCACGTGAGACTTCCTTGGACTCTTTGAAAGTATGTGTGAGGAAAGAATGCACTTCTGCAACGCGCGCCAATCGGCATATATCGTCGAACACGGTTTCCGGATTATTTCGTGCTTCGAAGTCCCGAAATTCCTTCCAGTAGTTCTCGCATGCATCCATGGATTCCGGCACGAACCTGTCGAACGAGTCTATTATCTCAGGATACCTATCCACCACCTCCTCCACCGATCGACGTCCTCCATCCTCTTGCTCAACTACAACCTCTATAATCGATTGCACTTGTTTGCTGCCTACGTCGCCCAACATCTTTACGATGTCACTGACCTCCTTATTGACGGGATCTTCTTTGACCCACAGTTCTTTTACGTCCCGGCCGATAGAAACTCGCCATTCGCGGACTTGCAATAGCACTTTGTCCTTGTCGGAGAGAAACTTCAGATCTGCGAACGCCTCATTTAGTTCCCGCGCACGTACGGAACCGCGCAGCAACTGGAACACCGTGCGATTCTCTTCGAGCTCCTTTAGCTCTTCCGGGGACTTATCATTGTCACGTTCAGGCTGTAGCTCTCCCTCAATCTCTTCAATAAAATTTCTTGCGGTGACAACCTTGTTCTTCTTCTTCCAATCCTTCTTGGCTGCCCAATACCAGAGGCTTAAGATCTGCTTGTGGGCCGTTTGTCCCGCTGATTTTGCCGAGTCAAGTTGAAGTAACTCGCGAATATCTTTGGATACAACCTCTTGAGAGTCTTTCTTGGAATCGTCGAGCAGCCTCTCTGTCCAGCTCTGCACCGAACGCTCGGGCAGCAGCGAGCCCCCCAGCACCATCTCCTCTTCAGTTGTCCATTTCTCGAATGCGTCACGTTTGAATTTGGTCTGGATCTCATCGACCGGCTCGAAGAGATCCACTGGGCCCCCGTTACACAGTGATTGATTGCCCTTCTTGTGTAGGACATACGAAAGTTTTTGCAGCTCCTCATTGTACTCCTTCCACCCCGGGTTCTTAGAACCTTTGAAGTTTTCTGGCAGCCAAGGCCAAGTGTCCGCGTCGTCCGCTGTGTACACTCTGACCAACTCCTGCTCCACTCGCACACCGCACGCCACTTTCTGCATGTCGACGATAAATGGGTCCAGGGGTGATTCGGATTGGGCAAGTGCTTCGAAGTCAAGTTGTTCTAGAGTAGATCCAGAATTCCCAGAGAAGGCGGTGACCGCGTCCGTTAGTGCCGTCAAATAACTGTGAATCGTCTGCAGCTCTGCCAGGTCGTCTTGGAGGTTGATCCCGTCCAACTTCAAGATCCACTCAGTTTGTGGGATCTTGTCTGGCGCGACCCACTTCTTGTCTATCCAACGTTGTCGGATACTCTGAAGTTCCTTCAACAACAACTCCCTCTGTGCTTTAATCTGCACTTTAACCTGCTCGATCGCTACGACTACAGTAGCTTCCTTATTGACAGGATCGTCTTTCTTCCATAGGTTTTTTGGGTTCGTCGTCGGGAACGAAGCGTCCCATTCGCGCCCCAGCAGGCTCCTTTTTAGATCCTGATCCAGGTTAGGCTGACCCTTGAACGCCGCCTCTATTTCCTGGAAACGTACGACAGCGCGCATAAGTTTGAGCGCCAAGACTTCATTCGGGCGTGTCGACTCGTTGAAGAACTGGGCATTCAAAGAAGAGACATCGTTGCCCTTTCCAGCATCTTCCTTCCGGACTGCGTCACGATGCGCTACACTTGGCATCACAACCTCTTTGTCATGAATACTTTGAAAAATTTCAACAAAGGCTTTTGCGGTGCCACTGGTCTTTTGCGGTTTCAACAAAGGCTTTTGCGGTGCCGTCCAAAACCAGAGGCGCTGGATCTTGGCATCGACCTTCTGCTTGCCCGATTCCTTCAGTCTATTCAGTCTACCCAAGAGCTCGCTCCCAATGTCCACCTTCGCCTGCACCTCGCTCAGCGATTTGTTTACCCATTGCGTGAAGGCATATTGTGCGAAATCCTCCTGGATAGGAATGACCCTTTCCCTCGCTTGTTGTGAACAATTGTTCTGCTTTCCCTCGTTGGGTTGTTTGAGAATGTATGAGAGGTTGTGCAGTTTCTCATTGTACGCACGCCATCCATCCGGCAACTCTCCGGAAGAGGCGTCTTCCCATTTCTCTGGCAACCAGGGAAAAGTGGCGTCGTTGTCGGCGGCATAGTTTTTGATCAATTCTCCCTCAAAGCGTAAACCGCAAACCACTTTGCGTAGGGCATGCCTTCCAGGGAATGCGGCGTCGTTTTCATTAATATTATCCGCGTTGCCGAGAATTCTTAAGTCCTTGTCGAGGGCATCCAGCTTCGTGACATGGTCGTCACCACCCGCATTGACAATATCCGTCACCTTCTTCAAATGTTTCGCCAGCTCGCCAAGCTTTTGCAAGTCCTGCTGGCCCGTCTGCAACCCAGGCTCGATCTCCTTCAGCACCCATTCATCCTGGTTGACCTTCTTGCTGGGTAAAATCTCGCTCCAAGCACTTCGCCTCTCCTGAATGACCTTCAACAAGACATCCCTCTCTCTCAGCACCTTTGCTTTTGCCAGTCTGATTTTCGCGCTCTCCTTCTTCGCGTCTGCGCCAGTTCTTATTTGCTTTCCCGCAGCCTGCTCTCGTTCGGCCGAAGTTTTGGTGGGTGTTCCGCTGCTCTTTTGAGTTGAAGCGCTTTGTATTGCGACCTTGAGGGCCGCTTCACGGGCTTTCTTGTCCGCCTTCGCTTTCTCTACTCCGCTCTTCGCATTCGTCATTTTCGAAGTTGCGCCTTTTCTCACATTCTGTCCCGAAGTTTGCTCCTGGTCTGTGGCTGTTTTCGCAGTCTCGCCTCCTTTCTTCGCATCGTTCGCCGAGGTGATTGCCTTTTTCTTAGCGTTCTCTTCCTGAAGCTTTTTAGCTTTCAACTCCTGGTCCTTTTTCAGCTTAGCTGCTGCCTCTCTCTTCCGCTGCCTCTCCCTCTTAGCGTCCACCAAATTCTTCTGCGCCGCCTTCTTCTTTGTATCTGTGCCGTTCCTAATCTCGCCTGCCGCAGTCTTCTCCTGTCCAGCAGAAGTGGTTGCCTTTTTTCCGTTAGTCTGTTGATCTCGGGCTGCATCCTTCGCTACTTTCAAAGCGCCCGCCTCCGCCTGTAGCCGCTGGGCCCTGGCCAACTTCGCTTCCTGCAACTGAGATTTCGCTTTGTCCTTCCTCGTATTTGCGCCGGTCCTAATTCTGCCTGCCGCAGTCTTCTCTTGTTCAGAAGCTGGTTTTGGGACGCTCTTCTGTTGGGCTGAAGCCGCATTTTTCGCTATGTCCAAAGCGTTCTTCTCGTTCTGTAGCCGCACTTCCCTCTCTTGCTTTGCTTTGGCCAACTGAGTCGTCGCCGTGGTCTTCTTCTCACCTGCGCCGGTCCTAATTTTGCTTGCCACATCCTTCTCCTGTGCCGTAGAAGTGGTTGCGTGATTTCCTTTACTCTGTTGATTTAAGGCTGCTTCTTGTGCTGCTTTCAAATTGCTCGCCTCCTCCAGCAGCCGCTTGTCCCTGGCCTGCCGCGCGTTCTGGAGCTGAGTTCCCGCCTGGCCCTTCCTCGTATCTGCGCCGCTCCTAACTTTGCCTGCCGCAGTCTTCTCCTCGTCCGTAGAAGCGTTTGCCTGGTTTCCTTTATTCTGTTGATCTGAGGCTGCTTCTTGTGCTGCTGTCAAAGCGTTCGCCTCCTCCGCGAGCCGCGCGTTCCTGACTTCCTTTGCTGACTTCAACTGATCACTCGCCGTACCCTTCTTTCCCTCTGCGCCACCTCGCAGGTTCTGCCCCGATGCCTGCTCCTGTTCTGCGCTCTGCTGTCCCTGGGTCTGTGCGAGTTCCGCTTGCTCTGAGGCTTCCTCCTGCGCCGCGCCCATGGCCTCATTTGCTTCTTGCTTCTTCTGCTTCGCGGCCTCCAAGCTTGCCCCCGCAGCGTCTTTCTTCGGTTCTGCAGCAGCCCTAACTTTCCCAGCCTCACCCTGCTCAGTTTCCGCGGCGCTCTGTGTCGTGCTGCTAGCATCTTTCGCTGCTGTCGCTCGAGTCACCGCCTGCATCTGTCTCGCGGAATCCAGCTGCACCCGCGCGCCGACCCTGCTCGTCTCCGTGCCCACGCGACAGTTGCCGGCGGAGGCTCGCTGCGTGGACGCAGTCGACTGTCGCTCACTGGCGGTTTTCGTTTCCTGCGAGGCTCCCTCGAACGCCTCCTTCAACGCTGTGTCGTTCTGTGTCTTTAGTAACAGCTCCTTCGCTCTCTGCCTCTTCTCGCCCGCCGCTGCCTGACACTCCAGCACAACACCTTCCTCCGCCGTCGCCTCCCGCTCTGCTGCCTCGCCCCCGGCTTTCGCTGCTTGGAGGCGCGCCTGCACAAGGGTGATGGACGCCTCTGTCGCCTGACTCTGGGTGGAAGATCGTTCGGTACCGGCGCTTCCGCGTAGTCCTTGCGCGCTTTCACGATCTTTGCCGGCCGCGGTGGTTGCGTTGCTCGCGCCCTTCTTGGCCGCCTCCAGTTGCGCTCCGCTGATGCTTTGCTCAAGAGCAGTCAGCGCCACCTGGCGATGGCCAGTCCCGCTGCTTCTCTCCGCACCTGCACTCTCCTGGCAAGTGGCACTGAGCTTCTTGGCCGTTGCCGCGTTGCCTACACCTTTGCCGGCCCCCCCGACTGCCGCGCGCATGGTGGCCGTTCGCAAAGCCTGATCCGCCAACCCTCTGTGCTTACCACCACTACTTCGCTCCGTTCCCGCACTCTGCTGCGAGGCTCTGCCTCCTGAGCTCGCGCTTGTGGCAGCCTGCACGCCCTTCTTCGCGCCGCCTGTGGCCGCTGCCAGGCTCGCATTCCGCAACGTTTGATCCGCTGTCTGTCTATGCTGCCCGCCGCTCTTCCGCTCTCCCCCAGCACTCGTCTGCGCACTCAAGCTCTGGCGAGTTGCAGCCGTTGCAGCTGCCACACCCTTAGTGGCACCACCGGTCGCTGCTTTCAGAATTGCACCACTCAACACAGTATTCGCAACCCCTCTATGCTCGCCACCGCTCGTTCGTTCTCCTCCAGCACTCGTCTGCCCACTCGAACTCACGCTCATCGCAGATGTTGCAGCTGTCACACCCTTTTTCGCACCACCCGTTGCAGCGCGCACGATCGCATCACTCAGCACAGTATTCGCCACTCCTCTATGCTCTCCACCGCTCGTTCGTTCTTGCCCTGCGCTCGTCTGTCCGAGCGAGCTCTCGGTTTCCGCAGCTGTTCCCGCGCCCACGGCTTTCACAGCGCCACCCGTCGCTGCTTTCATAATCGCGTCACTCAAGACACTACTCGCCACTCCTCTATGCACTCCGCCGCCCTCTCGCTCGTCGCCTGCACTGGTCTGGCCGCTGGCGCTCTCCTCCGCCGCGTCCGTGCCGGCCTTCACGGCTTTCATCGCGCCACCCGTCGCTGCTTTCATAATCGCGTCACTCAACACAGTATTCGCGACTCCCCGATGCTCGCCACCAGTCTGTCGCTCGTCGGCTGCGCTCTCCTGCCCCAGCGAGCTCTCGGTTTCAGCTTCTGTTCCCCCCTTCACGGCTTTCATAGCGCCGCCTGTCGCTGCAATTGTTATCGCCTCAACCAAGACCGTATTCGCAACACCCCGATGTTCGCCACCGTTCGTTCTTTCTCCCTCCGCACTTTCCTGCCCAACCAAACTTTCCGCGCCCGCCGCTTCTGCCTCGCTTACTCCCTTAGTGGCACCGCCCGTGGCTGCCTCTGTAATTGCCAAAACGAGCACTTGATTAGCAAGATCCCGATGTTCGCCACCGTTCGTTCTTTCTTCCTCCGCGCTTTCCTGCCCAACCAAACTTTCCTCTTCAGCTTCTGCTGCTTCCTGCACACCCTTCGTAGCACCGCCTGTCGCTGCCTCCGTAATTGCCAACACCAGCACTTCGTTAGCCAAATCCCGATGTTCAAATCCATTTTCTCTCTCGTCTTCCGCACTTTCCTGCGACAATTCGGTCTCTTCTTGCGCCTCCGTGGCACCTTCTACAGCCTCCGTGGCTTCCCCAGTCGCGAGGCTCTGTAGCTCCTCGATGATTCTGTTTTCGGCATCTTCTTCAGCGGCGATGGCATCGGGGCGCTCGGCTTCTGGGGGAATTAGATTCAAAATACGCTGGGATGTTTGCAATGCATTAGATTCAAAATACGCTGGGATGAGGAAACCGAGATGAAATCGCGACGAAATCAGATAATAAACAAGAGATACATAAAAAAGTCAAAATTGCAAATCAAAATTTCTATTATAGTATCTCGCAATATACATAAAATCCCTCTTACCGTCAACCTCAGCCCTTTCTTCCTCCGCGTCTTGTGCCGCCGCCGTCATCAAGTCCTTCGTTTCGCCAGCTTCCTTCGATATTATGGTGGTTTGAGCTTTCTGTTCCTCGTCTTCGGCTTCTTGCTTCGCGTTGTCCGCTGGGGGTAGGTTAGTCTTTATAGGTTCGTGTTTCATATGGGTTCATGTTTAACATAGGTTCGTGCGTAATATAGGCTCATGTTTAACAGAGGTTCGTGTTAACTTTAATATAGGTTCGTGTTTATAGGTTTGCTGTTTATAGGTTCGTGTTCATAGGTTTCAGTTCGTAGGTTTGAATTCATACGTTTGTGTTTGTAGGTTTGAGTTCATACGTTTGTGTTTGTAGGTTTCAGTATGTAAATTTCGGCTTGTCGCCCAGAGCCTCAAAGATGTTCTCCGCTACATCCCAGGAACGCTTTTTAGGTCCGGGAATGATGCTCCCGCCTCACCCACGTTTCCTCCTTACCCTCATTCTCCCCCAGCCCCGCACCCGCATCACCACCTGCTTCACCCATCTTCCCTCCTTACCCTCAGTCTCCTCCTCCCCTGCCTCTGCCGCTGCTTCGTGCATGTTCTTGTGGGCAACGACGCTAGCGAGACTGACCGTCGCTTCAATTTCGTTGGCTTCAGCTTCGACTTTGTCGTCATTTTGCACGGTGGACATGAGATCTGGGAGGGATTTTGCACGGTGGACATGAGAACTGGGAGGGATTTTGGACGGTGGAAATTAAATTTCAACCCACTTTTTCCTTCATCCATTCTATCATCCGTATCGACTAGTAATTCTACGAGTAAACGCATATTAATCCACTTCAAAAAAGGCATAATAATCCACTTCAAAAAAGCCATAATAATCCACTTCCAAAAAGGCATAATCCTAGCCCTACCTTCCGCCTCCCCGGCTGCCGCTTGCACCTCTCCTTGGGCGATGACGACACCAATAGTATTCTCAGCCGCCACTTCCATGCGGTCTGCCTCTTCCTTTGCGACCTCTGCTTCGGCTTGTCCTGTGAAGAATGCAAGTACAATCACCAACAATTTGTGCAAATCACCACTACAACATTTGTGCAAATCACCACTGTATTTAAACGGACCCAGTTTACGTTCAAAAATACCTGATTCATTTCCCTACTTTAGAATGATATATTCATCTTTTCCACCTAACAACCGTCCTCTAAAATGTAGTCCTAAAATCTAGTCCTAAAATTTAGTCCTAAAATCTAGTGGGCAACCTCCTCTGATTTGACATTCATAATTTCAGTTCATGAATCATACCCTCCTCTTCTGCCTCCTTCGCCGCCGCTTGCATCGCCTCTTGCTGGGCATTCGCTTCCGCGATGATTTTCCCCTGGATTATCGACTCAAGCTCGTGGAAGGCGAGGTCAAAGTGATCCTCCGCAAGCTCCCTCTCACTCTCAGCATCCGCGCGATAGGTATCCTCGCAAAGTATTTGCTCAGCCTCGACCTCGTCGACCAAAGTCTCGATAGGCCCGAGGATCTCTTCTAGATCGAGTTCGGCGGATTCGCTCTCTTCGCTCTTCTCGTCTACCCTGTTCTCTTCCTCGCCCTGGGGTCGAAGTGATCATTGGAGTGAGTGATATGAGAATTTGGTACATTGAAGACATTGAAAACATTGGATTTTATTATTACGTAGCCAATTTCTATTAAAATGAAGACCTGCTATCAGTGTTAATTCATACTCGGAACAATATCAGAAATGCATATGCAGTTGTGTATATACAAAAGGTGTCCATCATGTTCCTAAATTATGTTCCTAAATTTTCTACATTAAATTCCAGTTGAATTCTTCTACAGTTAAATTCCAGTTCTTCTACAGTTAAATTCCAGTTCTTTTACAGTTAAATTCCAGTTCTTCTAGTATTAATTTCCTCAAGCTGCCCCACTTCGAGCCCAACTCTACCTTCTCTCCTTTCTTCCTCTTCGCTTTCTTTGCCTTTCCCGGTCGCTTCACCTTTCCCTCATCTTCCTCACCCAGAACTTCCTCCGTACTACCTAAACTCGACACTGCTCCGTCCCTATTCGCCCCCCCAACCCACCGAAGAGCCCACGCTGGAGCCTTCTCCGGATTCGCTTTCCAAAAAAGGACCATGCCGCCCAAGGACAAGAGAAGAAGTAAAACCAATATTACGCTCCAGAAACAGCATTTCGCGAGGACGCTGAACAGGATGTCATGTGCATCATGCGCTGATCCCTTCTTTCCATCCTTTCCATCAAGCTCATCTAACAGGCTTCTTCTGCGGATTTTTTTCTTTTTGCCGGGAGAATCATCTTCTTCAGAAACTGAGTGAGAAGCGACTTCAATGACTGTATGCCTCGCATCTGGATCCCTGTGCAGGATGCTGGCGCGGGATTTGCGGCGGTGCTGGGAGGATTTCCACTTATCGCCGTCAGAAGGGGAGGATTTCGACTTATCGCCGTGTCTATCGCCGTGTCTATCGCGATGCCGACCACCACGTCTGTCTTTGTGCCCCAGCTGTTCCCTAAGCATTCGAGCCTTCTCCTTTTTCCGCGCAAGACTGCTGTCTTCACCGAGTGGCAAGAGAGGTTTTTCCTCGTCATCCTCATCATCATGTTTGTCGCGGTGATCGTGTTTGTCGCCGTGTCTGTCCTTTTTCTCCTGCTTCTGAATCTCCCCGTGCCGTTTCCCGCGAATATCTTTCCCCTGCTTCTCCCCCTGTTTCTGCTGCTTCTCCCCATCACCTTTCCCCTGCTTCTCCCCGTGATGCTCTAACAAATCCGCCCAGAAGTGATCCAAAGCATGAGCGCTTTTTAACCCCAACTTCGCTCCTATTTCGCAGATTTCAGCCAAAATCTCGTCATGCGCTGCAATAGTTTCTCTTACATGATCTAATGTCATGTTTTTGATGTTTTGGTTAGCGATGATTACTTTCCGTTCACTATATGTGGTAAGCAAGTATTGGAGGGTTTCTAAAGGAGTCATGTTCGCGGGGCGATGCTCTTTTGCCCACTCTGCCTCCAGATGGTCCCACATATCCCCCCCGCCACTATCGTCAGATTCGTCATTCCAGTCTTCATTCCAATTCCCATCACCATCCCAATCACCGTCCCAAGCGCCATCGTGATCTCCAGCACCATCCCCTCCCTTACTGCTCATGCGAAATTTGCCCGAGGCGAGGTCAGCTGCTACGGAAGCGCGCGCCTGGCGGGCTTCGTGGAGGGTACCTTGAAGTTCATATTGGAAAGAAATGATATCAATGGCGGACTTCGTGCAGATTACCTTGAAGTTCATATTGGAAAGAAATGATATCAAAAATATTGAATGGGGACGGAATTATGCGGAAGTATTGGATGATCACAACTGAATTATTTCGAAATGCAGAGTTCGAAATACAGATGCTGAATATTATGTTGAGATCTTGAGTTGCCCAACACGCGAAGTGCAGATGGTTATGGTGGAATCAATACTGATCTTGTCATTTTTGTATTATTATGTATAGGTTTGATTTGAACTTCAGAATTTCAATTTGAGTGAATAGCAATTTGAATTTGCGACGAATTTGAGTTATTGACTGAGACAGCTGACACTCATTTCGTATCGCCCCAATTTGGCAATTCCCATGGTGTTCAGAATAAGATGGTGTTTAGAATACCTTTCTCAATTCGCTCCTGCTCCCACGCTTGAAAGCCGTCGAGGTTCAAAGTGGAGATACGATGAAGTCCTTTGGCCCCACTAACACTACTCCTCGGCGCCTCTTCCCCAGAAACTCGATCTGGGTCATCTTCAGGAATATCAACGACTGAGTCCGGTCCAAATTGGAGCGTTTTTGAAGTCTTTATGGGTGATTTTGTTGAGGGTCCGCCTGAGGTTTGGCCTGAGGTTTTTGACAGTCTTTTTGACTTTCTCCCGCCGGTAGTCTTGGATCCACGTTTCGATGGTCTCGACTCTTTTGACTCTCTTTTTGATTCTTTAAGAGCTGCTGTCATTCCCACCGAAGCAAGCGTAACTTCCTCGCTTTGTGAGCCGGCTTCCGGAGAAGAACTGGAATCACTGGAACTCATCATATTCACTGTACCTGTGTAGGAAGTGGGCTCAATAAAGAATGTGAGTCAAAACTTTACAAAAACTTTAGACGAAATAGTATACGACGTTCATTTCCATGGAGTAAGTCTATACAGGTATGCATGCATTCTTCTATTGGCTGTATGAGTCCTCAAAAAGTGTATTCTTCTATTCCTCAAAAAGTTTCGTAAAGTTTTTCTAAAAGTTTTAGTAGAATCCTCAATTCTGCACACTTCGTGGCCAGCTGTACCCTCCTCCCCAAGGTTCGCACTATCCAGACCCAATGCAACCGTCCCCCGTGGGGCGTGGTATGTGCTGACATCTTCTCCGGCTTCCTTAACTTCACTCTCCCATCTTTTAAATTCAGCTGCATTTAGCTCCATCGTCGACAGCTGGGTTTGCAGCTTTCTCGGGGGCTTTTTGGGGGAAGAAGATCCTGAAGAAGATGCAGTTTCTTTCCCTTGGGGAGCAGTTTCTTTTGCGGAAGCAGTTTCTTTTCCTGATTCTTTGGCAGTTTCTTTTCCTTTGGCAGTTTCTTTCCCCGCCGGCGGTGCATCTTCCTCACTACTAGACGTCATCTCACTCCGATCGCTCAGATTCCCGATTATCGGAGCTTCCTTTTTGGAGGCGTGGAATCCTTCTGCTAAGCCTGCTCTAATAACATGGAATCCTTCTGCTAATCCTGCTCTTCTCAATCCAACTGTTATTATGGGAGATAGTTTACGATCAATTATTTGTACGCCTTTACCCATGCCTTTACCAGTATGGACGCCTTTACCCATGCCTTTACCATTATGTGGACCAAAATTTGCATTCATTCCTTCCTCCTCCGACCACGTGCGCCGCGACACCTCGTCCGCGCTGGTTTCGCCTGTCAGGCCGGATTCTGAGGAAGGCTCTGAGGGAGACTCTGAGGGAGGCTCTGACGGCGTTTCTTTCGAACAACTTCCCGAGGGAGTGTCTTTCGAACAACTTCCCGAGGCAATCTCTTTCGAAGAAGTTCCCGAGGGAGTGTCTTTCGAACAACTTCCCGAGGGAGTGTCTTTCGAACAACTTCCCGAGGGAAGCTTCGCATCTGCCGAATCACTATCAGTAGGATGTGTATTATAAGATAGCAATCCTTCGGATTCAGGTGGAGTAGAAGGTACTAGTGGGAGCACTTGCGATTCCTCAGTTGTAGTATTCGCGGTATCGTGCTCATTTGTAGTGTTTGTGGCATTGTCCTGATTTGCAGTCGGATTTGCTGGTTGCGACCGGTTCTTTCGTCGTTTCCCTCTCTTCCGCCAGCCCCGCTTCCTGGAGGAATGGGAGCCCTCCAGGAAGATCATGCTTGGGTATTTCATGTTCGGGGATTTCATATTTGGGCCTTGCATATTTGGGTGTTTCTTGGTTTCTTGATTTTGGGTTTCAAGTATTTGGGTCTTCATTTGGGTGCTACCTTGATTTGTCTGGGTACTGCCTGGGTATGGGTGGGTACTGCCTGGGTGTGGGTGGGGCCCCATGTTTTCTTAAGTTAGTTTCTTAATTTGGGTGCGTTTCTAGATATTTCACTGCTTTCGAAAGTGTATTATTGTCTTTTTTACTACAGTGGATTGCCGGGGGCAGCGTATTTTAGCTACGCTTCGTAGTACTTATACTACGTGCTCCGCAATCGGGTGGGTTACACGAATTGTCGTGCTGCTTGAAGTAAAATCACGATAATTATCACGTATAGTGTACGCGTGTCTACTTAGCTACTTATTTCTTTCATTGCCGTTTATGGTTTATTTCGGTTCTTTGGCCGACTGTTTCCTTGGGGTTTAGGGTTTAACAGCCGGCCCACGTCCGGAGCTCCTGATGAAAATCAAGTGCGCTCGACAGAACGGGAAAACCTGCGGGTAATTGGATTGTCATGTATTGGAGCACTGGCGCTAGTATGTCGTCATTGACATTTAGGAAGTGGCTGTTGAATCGGATTTTGGTTGTGATTGAGGAAGTGAGGTTTGGATGGAATTTGTATGCGGTTTCGCATTCGAGAATCGGGATCGGAAGGTGTTCTTTGGGAAGCGGAATTTGCATTTGGGAATCGGTATTTGAGGAAAGAAAATAATGAAGCTTGTGCGATCTAACTATTGCGCAAACACTCACTTTTCGAATCACTTCTCACGAACCAGATTAATTAATACTGAAATACTGAATGACTGTTTATCGTGCCAATGGCAAAACCATGCCTTATCTATGCACTTCTGTGAACACACAATGTACACCTTAGCACACTCACGACGGTAACGCTGCATCATTTCATTGACATTAGCTCATCACATTAGTTCATCTTTCCTTACACGCACTGCAAAACACATGAAGTTAGTTTCCATATCTTGTAGTACATTAATAGTACATTTTATGGGTATATCTTATGGCACACCTCATCGCAAATCTTATGGTACAGAAGTCCAAAATTGAAAAAAAACGGTCCGTTCGTATGCTATGTCCAAAATTGAAAAGAAACGCAGATTTACAATACTGCGCTTCCCTCTATTACTGTCCCTATGTCCCAAGCCCCTCCCATGATGTCCGGATGGTCGACCATCATGCTCTATGTTCTCCTCTGTCCCTGCGATTAATATCCTCCTACCGCTCACTTATGCATCGACCTGTGCATCGACCTATGCATCGACCTATGCATCGCTTCTTCGCTGCTGAGCTCTCGTTTCTTCCGAAGTTTCTGCTGAAACCTCCCTAAGATCACGCCTGCCCTTACTGATATTTTCGCTGTCGCTCCTCCTTTCCTATCTTCGCCGTGTCGCTTCTCCCAAATCCTCTCCGCCGTATGATACACATTTTTGCTACACCTCGCTTTTCTTCGCTGCTTCCCTATGGTACAGAAAATTTCTATCCTATGTTTCTACCCTTCCTCCACCTCCACTCACCACCTCAAGCAGCAGCTAATTTTTTCCCACTGTCTTTGTATGGTAATTCGAGCAGCTCTTCGCAAATAATCCGCACCACCACCGCCTCAGCAGCCGATTAAATTTCCGCCGCCACCACCTCAGGAAATTATAAATTTAAGCCGCCACCGCCTTCGCCTTATTACTTCGCAATCGCTAATCATACTATATCGGTAGGATATCGGCATTTTAAGCAGCCACAGCCTTCGGAATGGCAATCCATTCCCTCCTGGGACCGCCGTGGCCTTCATTATTGGGGATTTCGTCACCTTCTTCCGTAATCGTGATATATTTTTCATACGCGGCGGTGGCGTCGTACTGGGGGGTTTTAGATTTTAGTGATAGGGAGGGATTTATTGTAGGCCTCAATAGCGACGAGCGGCCTACTAGGGATTTGGGAGGGGATTTTTAGGGAAAAATAATAGAGGGTGTGATCGCAATGAGTAATAAATAATCATTTTTCCTTAGGGAATATTCAATTCTTACCACCTCATACCCAAACTCCAAATCCTCCCCCCCCAAAAAAGACAATCCCCCCGATAAACTCAATACCCTCTAAGGTAATCCTCTTACCACATCATATTTAAACTCCGAAGGCTCACCCCGAAATGGCACGCCTCCTCAAATTAACATTCTCTTACTGTCTCATATTTAAACTGCGAGTGCTCAGCTTGGAAGGGCCAGGCTTCCTTCTGGGGCTTCTCCACCACTCTTTGCCTCTCAATCTTCGCCTTCTCTTTGCGGTTCTCCTTTTCTTGTTTTTTCTCCTCAGCGCGACCTGAATTATGATTTTATTGTTGATTTTGTTTTGATTGAGGTCTTGTTTTTTCTCTTCGGCCCGACCTGAAGGGTGATTTTATTATTGATTTCATTTTGATTGAGGTCTTGCTTGTTCTCTTCGGCACGACCTATTGTAAGTTGTAAGGCGAATTTTGCCATATAAAGAATTTTGCCAAATAGAACATTTTGCCAAATAGAAATTTTTGCCATATAGGGAAAGCACACTACCGACTTTTAAGGAGATACTGTATTAACTATCGAGAAGTAGGAGACATAATAACACTCCTTTTCCTCTTACGCTTAGCCGCCTCCTGCTCCTTCTTCTCCCGGGCAGTCAACTCTGGCTTCTTCTTATCCTCCACTCCAAACACCTCTTTGGTGTTTTGAACATCCTTAGTTAGTGCGACATGAAGAGCTTCTCCTTTTTTCTGGTTTTTTTTTTGGGGGAATGAGTCATCTCAATGAAGAGCTTCTCCTTTTTTCTGAGGGGGTTTCGGAGTGGGAGTTGTTTTTGATGGGAGTTGTCTTTGATGAAGAGCTTCTCCTTTTTTCTGGGGATTTTGGAAATGAAGAGCCTCTCCTTTTTTCTGATGGGGTTTGGGATTGGGAGTTGTTTTTGATGGGAGTTAGAGTTTGGTTCTGGATCGAAATTAGTTTTCTCCTATTCTGGATCATGAAGAGCTTCTCCTTTTTTCTGAGGATTTTTTTTGGGGGGAATTATTAATAGGATCTGGTTTTAAATTGGGATTCGTTTTTGAAGTCAACCAGGATGTGTTTTTCTTTTGAAGGATTTGTCTGCGGAACTGCGATAGTACAGTTTTTGTTCTTCTATTAACCAGACTTTGTTTTTTCCTATTAACCCTCTGTACAGGCTCTTACCCTCTATACAAGCTCTACACCTAACCCTCTGTTATCTCTCTTACCTTAGGCTTCTGCACATGCGCCGCCCGAATGACTTTCCCCCCGCTCCTCACCGTATCATCAGTTCATCATCGATCATTAGCATTCTTACCTTCTGCACATGCGCCGCCCGAATGACTTTCCCCCCGCTCCTCACCATATCATCAGTCCATCATCTATCATTAGTATTCCTACCTTCTGCACGTGCGCCGCCCGAATAACTTTCCCCTGCTCTTCCATGTCATCTGCCTCATCATCCAAAGCTGCGAACCTCCCCATAGCATTAGGTCCCCTCCGACTCTGAGGTTGAAACGCTTGCGGAGCGGTTTTTTCGGTCTTGCCGACATGGATTGCGGTTTCCTCAAGGCCTTGGCCTAAGGTGGGGAACTGGCGGGCGGTGACGACGCTGGGGAAGTTTTGGTTTAAGGTGGGGAACTGATGGTTGGGGATGACGCTGGGGGAGGCGTGGGGGAGGTTTGGAGGAGACATATGAAATGAGAATTATGGATTTTATGAATTAAAAAAATTTAAGATATAAAAATTTTTATTTCTTGTTATTGTAAATAAAATGATGATAATGTTACATATGTCACAGTGTTTTATATTTTATTTTTTAAATTTTAAAATTTACATGTGAGACTTTCGAAAATATAGAGTTTATATTTCATGAATATATCTATGATTTGAAAAAATATTATAATTAAATATTGTTTCCTCATAATATAATATATAATGGAGTATTTCATACATATATATAATGTTAATCATTATAAAATTTATATTTTCAAAAAAAAATTCAAAAAAATCACGAATATTCATGAATATATCAAACCCCCAAATCCCTCACCCAACATCCCTCCCGAAAAAGCTCTTATTGACCTTGGCTTCAGGGGCTTTGGGCACTGCGTTCCACTCTCGAGTGGATTTTTCCTCGACAACGTCATTCTTTTTCAGGTTTGCTACGGCGCGCTTTTGCTGCTCCTCGGGGGCGATCTGAGGTTTTGTTTTTTGGGGGTTTAAGAGGTTTAGGGGGTAGATGGTTTAGGTGGTTTAGATGGTTTAGGGTTTAGATGGTCTAGGGTTTATATGTTTTCTTTTTTGTTTAGCAGAGGATGGTTAATACATTTGGAAGGGTGGTAGAGTTCTTTACATGCTTAAAGTTTTCGTTGTGGAAAAGTCTTTCTTGACGGGCAATCTCAGTTCAGTTCAGGGGGATTTGTCACTACCCGCATAAGATTTGTCACTACCCGAATTATTGCTTTCCGCATAAGAGATGCATAAGATTTTTCCCGAATAATTGCTTACCATCTCATCTTCATCCTCTCCCTTCTTAGGGTTTGAATTCTTACCATTTCATCTTCATCCTCTGCTTTCTTGGGGCTCTCATCAAACCCAGCGTTAGGATTGACAACCTTCGCCTTCTTAGCCTTTTTCTTAAATAAATCACCGAAGCCCTTGGGAGCCATCTTGGATGGGGTTTTTTGTGTGGTAAAATTAGAAATACGACGAATACGTTTATCTAGCTCTTGCTTTTCTCTGCGGGGGTTGTTGGAGTTGGTGGGAGTCAAGATTGTTTTTTTGTTGGGTTTAGGTTTATATGATGGGAGATCATAGTGCTTATGCGACTGCAATCGATGTTGGTATTGATATTGGGGGTGCTCGTGAGTTTCTATGGGAAGGGGACAGCTGCGGAATTCTCACTTCTGAAACGGGGAGGGGAAAAACAAGGCGGGAAATCAAGTACTTATAAAACCACACCGTCTTCAGCATCACACCATTTGCACACTGAACTTTCGCATTACTCGCACTGCTTTTTCGCTGCCTTTTTCACACCAGACTCGCACTGACTGGAACCTAAACTATTCACACTAACCAACTTGGAACCTAAACTAATTACTACCCACATCTCGCGCTCACCTCACTGACCGACATTACGATTATCAAAACAAAAATTCCAACGGGTTTCTTCATACTGGGTTTATGTTTTGCCTCCTCTTTACACCGGGTCTCTTATCAAAATATTAATGTTTTCTTCACAGACTTCACGCATACGGTAAGAACTACGATCCTTCCCCGATATGATTCACATCAGTAATTCACATCAGTAATTTCCATCGCAGCCTCCTCGCTAGCGTAATCAGTCATTCACCGAAGCAATGAGTATCATTATGTCACCGGCATCCTCATTCTCATCATTCCCTCGGCCCACCAACGCCATTCCTCAGTATTCCTGGACTGGGCCCGATGCCCTCTAGTTTCCGACCTCCTGAGCTCTTACCTCCGACGTTCCGACTCTCCCCTAAAGCATCCTCGCCACTGCCCCAAACACCCCCCACGGACTCATTCCCCACCAGCATTGGTTTAACGTTTTTGTGATCGCCGGCCCACTTTTTCTTTTTCGTTTTCGGTGTGGTTCTATGTGGTGGAATGCCACCGGAAATGCCGCCGGACTCAGCATTGTCGTTGTGGACCAAATTGTCGTTCGAGGAAGCTCTTATTCCAAATTGCTCGCGGCGGTCGTCGTAGGTGGTGGCTGGGAATGATTGGAAATGATTGCGAATGGAGATTTCATATGGGGAAAAAAGACCACGTCGGGGGTCCGTTTTGGGGCCAGTAGGCCAAAGTCCACCACTTAAGCCGGCTCAGAGGATGATTTTGGGATGGTCATTTGACGTGATAGCATTATTGCGAAAAATACTCCAAACCTGTTTACCACTCGTTTTACTGAGTTGTACGCAGACATTTGAAAAACACGTCAAGGCAGTGTATTAGAAATTTCCGGAGAAGTTGAGAGTTTTGAAATTTAGTGAAGCTCAAGACACATACGACTATACATAACATCACTACACGCACCACTACACATACCAAAGAGGAAATTTAATTAGAAGTTTACAGTTTAAATTTTCGGAAACACACAGACATGATCATCACAAGATCATGACATCACAAGATCATGTTGAGTAAACTATTATCAATGCAACGCATATATCATATCCGGTTCAATACCTACATTCTGTCCCAAACCGCCCTGCTCCATATCCTCGCGGTGATCTCGCAACCCCAGTCCATCCCCATCGCTCGCAGTGCGGACGCGGCCGCCTTTCATCGTTTTTCCCATCGAAGCTCCCATAATAGCCATATCATTTCTCCAAGTTCCATCGCGATGAGCTTTCCCATTGGGATCATCACTGTAATTTGGCATAATTCCCAGCTCTCTCGCTCTTCTCCCTTCTTCCAATCTCTGGGGTATTCCGTCGATATTAGTGGGGGTCGGGCGAGTGGTCGACATGGTTCTACGGGTAGTGCGGGCGTTGGGGTCACCTTAAGGCAGAGATTTCACACAATATTTTGCAGCGAGTAAGAAAATTATCCGAAATTGATTTGGACCAATGAATCTTCTATCACTATAGAGAAATACATTGTCATTGTATTGAAACAGATTTGAACTCCATCTTGTTCATGCTTTCATCCTAATCTAAAATTTCGATTATCCCGCTCCTTTGATTTTTTTACTCTACCACCCCACCCTTTCATCCACCCCCTCCTTATCCGATGATTTTTTAGCCTACCACCCCACCCTTTCATCCACCCCCTCCTTATCCTATCAACGCAAACCCCGCACAAAAATAAAATAAACAGCAAAACAACCACGCCACTCGTTTCCAATCCACCAACCATTTCGGTTAATGTATCCATCACAGGTCGTCCGAACATGCCCTTGGCCCACGGCGCTCTCGTAACGGAACTTGCAGCACCAGCGCCAACGTGCGCTGGCCACGAGATACCATAATCTCCCTTAGAAAATCGTTCTCGAAAAGCTTCTCCGTCACCTACACCATATTCTGCATCGAATCTCTCCCAAAACTTGTACAGCTCCATTTTAGCTTTCGTAAATTCTTTTTCTTCGGAGGGGGATTTCGGAGAATTCGTTTGTCGGACGTCGGGAGCGGATTTTTCGGACGCGGATGTTGGAACAGAGGAAGGAGAAGAAGAAGATAAAGACGTTAGGGGAGAGGATGGGACAGAGGATTGACTGGAGGCAGTGGGAGGAGAGTCAGAGGCACGTCGAATAGAGGCACTTGGATTTGGGTTAGCGGGAGCAGAAGATGAAGGAGAAGACGAAGCGGAAGACGAAGCGGAAGACGAAGGAGAAGCCGCACGGGAAGAAGTTGCCCCAATGTTGGCACGATTGCCATATCTTGGATCGTACTTCCTTAAAACACGCGCAATCACATCTAATTCTGCAACCAACGGCGTCAACTTCTTACACATTTTATCGTAATCTCTCTCTTTTTTCGAAATTACGAATGGACTATTAGTAGACACTCCTTGATCATTCGATAAATTCGAACTAGAATTCATCGGTTGTCTAACAGAAATCGAATCCGGATTATTTCTGTTGACGGGATGGAGCGTGGTGGGGTTTGAGAGGTTTCTGGTTTCGGCGGGAGTTACGTTGTCTTTAAAATTATCGGAATTCATGCCATCCTGGCTTTGAACGTCTAGATTTTCTGTGCTAGTCCTCCTCCCCTGAAAGTTCTTTTCCCGATGTTTCTGACTCTTCCTCCCAACTATCTCCCCATTCCTCCCAACAGTTGGCCCAACACTATCACCGAATTCATCGTGGTACTGCATCGTGATATGACTTTTATCGACGACCATATTCAGATAGCCAAACCTATGGTCTTCCCAAATAAAAGGGGGGCTGGGGTATTGTACGCCGGTGGCGGATGGTTGTTTCGATTGTGTTCCGCGGCCATCGCTTGGTTGGTTCGACTGTGTTTGGCGGATTTGGTGGATTTCGTGCGTTTGGTCGGTTCCGTCATTAAGAAGTTCTATCTGGTCGGTGGGTTCTCTCTCCTCCTTTTCCGATCCCAATTCCGATTCGGATATTTCCTGTCCCTGTCCCACCGTTTCCCGCTCCACACCCACATCCCCTCCCAAAAACCTCTCTCTTAACCCAGTCAGCTTTCCCGCTACGAAACTGCGAATCCACTCCCACACATTCGTCCGCATTTTACTACTGCTACCCACAATAAAAAAAGCAGTTTTTTTCTCTTGATTGACCTGCATTAAATGGTCGTGACCGCCGATATAAGCGTCAACCCCAAATTCCTCGAAAAAGGGGCGGAACCATTGGATGTGGCTGGATTTTTGTCGAGAAAAAACTGTTATCATTATACCATTTGAGTTTTCGGAAGAAGTAATCGATAGGAAATGTGGATTTGCCCTCGTACATCTACAGATCTATTTATAATACAACTCCACCTCACGTTACGAACCCGTGCTCCGCAAAACTGATCACAGTATGATGAGCGATGACGGTGATCCAGGTTGGTTTCTCCACGCAAACTATTTCCTTCATTGCTCGGAGGATATAAGCTTTTTGCATACGCTGGCCGGGCTGGGTTGGGAGATTGAAACTTCTTAAAATGTACGCCTTCTGCATGCGTTGGCCCGGCTAGGGTTTGGAGATTGAAAACGATTATGAGTGAGCACTTGCATGAACTCACCTTGCAGGAAAAATCCAAATTATTTGATACGAGTGCTTCCATGAACCCACCGTCGTTCAAGTGAAGTCATGCTCCTCTTAAGAGGTATTTTATTAATTTTTTGATTTCATCCCAGGATGAAATCGATTTCCCAGGCCACGAACCACCCCCCCACCCCGATTTCAGCGCTAAAAAAAATGGGCGCGAGAGTAAAAATGACATTTTTTGAAGCCATTTGGGATCCGCCTTGGGCCGCTCGCTCGCTTCGCTCGCTCGCGCCCCTGGATCATCGAAGCACAGTAGTCGAAAACGGGCACTGATTGCCAATCTCGCTCGCTCCGCTCGCTCGATTGAGAGTGGACCGGGCCAACGGTGGTGGCTCACTCACTCGCTTCGCTCATTCGTTCGCGTCGGGCTCGCTTCGCTCGCCCGCCCCCCACAGCATTCCAATCATTCAGGTTCGCTCGCTCGCTTCGCTCGCTCGCCATAGGAGACATGACAGTCATGATCATGACAATGGAAATCCCGATGGTTGGCTTGCTCACTCGCTTCGCTCGTTCGCTCGCTCTCGCGGCCTTCGGCCGCTCGATCAATCTACTCTTGACCCTCCGATTTCAACTTTGGATGAAATCGAAAAATAAATCAAATATCTCTTACATCATCGAGTTTAGATCTTCTTACGTCATCAAAATTTGCTTCCGGATGTATTAGCATAAAATTAGGGTCCAAAAGCTCGGTATCCAAGAACAGAGTCGACATTTTTACTTCGTCTGCTGCTGCTTCATTTCGTCTCAGGCCGTCCGATAATGACGCAAAACCAGCTGCAGCAGACGCACCTACAGGACCCACATGAGAGGTAGTTGAACCGGACTTGCTTTCCTTTTCTGTTGCCTTGTTGGTGTTTGTTTGCACTAGTGCATTATTTTGTTGTCCTGCAGGGGTAGTGTTCAACTTCTCCCCGAGCTTCCTCCTCTCACTTTTCCTCAAGAAATTCGTAATCCGGGCCTTCTTACTCCTCCTTCCTATCTTGCCCTTCGCGTTTGTTTTCCTATTACTACCTGTGTCCGAAGTGGGCATTGAGAATTGAGTTAGGAATTTACGAGGAATTTCACGAGAATTTCGTACACTGATTATCAGAAATGCATACAGTTTCTATGAAATTCTTGTGAATTTCACGTGAAATTCTCATCAAATTCTTCTATACTCCTCAATGCCCACTCCGGGACCAGTTACTACTGCTACTGCTGACTTCAACGAAGGATATTCCCTTGGCGGGGAAGCCACCACTAGCAAATCCGTTTCCATCAACCCGTGTGACTTTTTCTCGCATCGTCCGGATGGTGGCGGTAGGGGGAGAGTTGTCGGGAGGTTTGTCGGAAGGCTTGTCGGATGATTTTGCAGATGGAGTCGCTGTCACAGCTGTTTTCGACTTCCCCGCATTTCCATCCGCCTTCCTGTTCTTTTCCGGAACCTCATTCGCAACAGCCCCATTCACACCAACCCCATTGGCATTCGAATTAACACCCTCCTCCCCAATCCTCCCTTCAATCATCCCCTCAATCCTCCTCCGTTCCAAAGTTCCATCAACTTTTCTCAAAAACGTCATGCCGTACCAGAAATAAGGGAAATCAACCTCATTTTTCCGCCGTTGAAAAAGACTCTTCGTTAGTAATTGATCTCCCCGATGGTCATGATTCCCAAGAACGGGGAGCCACATGGGAACTACGGAAGCTGTTTTCTTTCTTATCGTATTTGTGAAGACCGTGTCGAAGAACGCTTTGTTTTTGTGCCTGATGCCAAATTCATAGAAATCGTCTCCGTCGAGAATTCCGTAATCGTATTTTGGTTTTTCAGCGGCGGAGGCCGCTAGTGTTCTTGGTGGGAGGGAATCTGAAGTTTCTGAACTCGTTGCTGTTGAATACGATCTCGGTGCTCCTGGTACATCCGAAGCCATGGCCGATGAATTTGATTCCATTCCCAACGCTCTCGCACTACTACCACTACTACTACCACTGTCCGCCGACTTCGCCCCCTTCACTCCATTCGGCAACAGTTCCACCGAGGCTCCTCCAGAAAGACCACTTACTTCCCCACTCAAAGCTTGCGTCCGCACGGAGTCACAGACGTGATCTAGATGGTTTCCATCTTTCGAGCCGGGATCTCCTAAAATGACGAAAGAAATTGAGTTCGCCTTCGTCGGCATTCCGGCGGAAGGAGCAGCAGCTTTCATACTGGTGCTGGTGGGAGGAGGAGCGGCAGAGGGTAGGCTAGGTTGTGGTGGTAGGGATGCGGCTACGGTGGCGGCGGGAGCAGATGCTGCAGCGGCGGAAGGAGACTGGGCTGCAGCAGCAGCGGCTCCAGTAGGAGGAACGTCGGGCATCCCGGGCAAGATGGAATCTACATACGAGTAGTCAGTGGAGTTTGCCTGCATGTATTATCATCATATCTGAATTCAATTCACCATTCTCGACAAATACTACCAAACAACCTCCCTCAAACAACAACTGAACAATATCCAACGACATCACAACAAGCCTAGTAGTTTTTCAATTCTCGAAACATATTAGCTGCTGAAGAAAAACACGAAACTTTGGTGCAGTTCGTGGTCATAAAGTATGTCGCATTTGCCTTTCAATGAAGCAGTATGCCGCATTTGCGATTCAATCTGATCATCCCGCGAAAGCTTAGTCGCAGGGAAAATTCTGGAAAATTTCTGCAAATGCTGGATTCTAAATGTGGAGATTGTTCTGGTTTTCTATTTTATGATAATGCATATACATACCATAATTGAGCTTAACTCTACAGCCTTCTATATGACCCTCAGGGTCTTTCAATAAATATTTAAGAAACTTTTCTATAGAAGGAGAGAAACATCCGTGATGAAACGTCCGCGATGAATACTGAATGCTGCCGAGAGAAACGAGCCGCATCGGTGTGGTGAGTGTAAAAGAAACCCATGGAGAAACGGATAGGCTTAGCTATAGTATGGTATTCCTAGTAAATATGAAAGAAACGATATTAGTCTTCATCATTTGCAGTTAGGGATACGGGCCAAACTCTTTAATACGTGTTGGCCGTACTTTTTATACGATTACTACTACCATTATGATAAGCGAAACATAGGTTCAATACGAAGCGAATGATTTTTCCTGTAAAGCGTTTTAATACGAAGCGAATGATCTCTGAACTTTCTTTTTATTTGGCTAGAAGCTGATTCTCTGAACTTTTTCTAATGCGTGATCTCTGAACTTTTTTCTCATTTGGTGCGTCTCTGAACTTTCTTCTTACGTGATCTCTGAACTTTCTTCTTGTTTGATCTCCTACTGCTATCTTCCGTTATGATGTTACCCGCACCCATGTCCCCTCTTCTTACCCGCATCCTTGTACCCAAAAATTTACTATCCCCTACGAACCCCATGACAAGCAGCACCAGCCGCTATATATTTAGCACCACGGTTCAAACTCCTGATGCGGAATGACCGTGCCTTTTTCGACACGAATCGGACCAGTGGTACGGGGGTATAGTTCCCAAACCCTCTTTTGTTCGTTCAACGTGGCGACGGAGTTCACGGCGTCGAACCTGAGGGGTTTAATTTGTTGTTCAAGTGAGCTCTACGCTATCGACAACGTCAGATCTTGGGGGGGGTGTACTTAGCTGATAGGAAGACTTCTCGAATGAATATAAAAATACTCAAAAAAAATTCCGACTCGATTTCGTGAGGGGTATGTTGCTACGAGTCAACGAACAAAGAGAGTTCCCCCACTTTTCGTTTGGCTTGGAAATTTGCGAGAAAAAAGAAGTTTTCAGAATTAAGAGAAGATCACAAACTGTATCAGGGATAGACACTTTACGACGAACAAAAAATTTCGCGTTGATCTTTAGCATCAGGAACGTACACTTCAAATAATCAATTTTTCCACGCAGTAAGAGGTATTTTATTAATTGTTTGATTTCATCCCAGGATGAAATCGATTCTCGGGGCCGCGAACCACCCCCCCACCCCGATTTCAGCGCTAAAAAAATGGACGAAAGAAGAAAAAAATGGCATTTTCGGGAAACATTTGGCCCGCGTCGTGGGTCGCTCGCTCGCTTCGCTCGCTCGCGCGCCTGCGTCGTCGAAAAGGTGTCATAATCATCCATCTCGCTCGCTCCGCTCGCTCGATTATGTATGAACCACCCCAAGCAGGGTGGCCCACCCACTCGCTTCGCTCGTTCGTTCGCGCCGGGCTCGCTTCGCTCGCCCGCCCCCCACAGCATTCCAGTCAGTCAGGCTGGCTCGCTCGCTCCGCTCACTCGCGACAGGGGACATGACAATCATGATCATGACAGAGTGAGTCCCGATGGTTGGCTCGCTCACTCGCTTCGCTCGTTCGCTCGCGCACTCGCGGCCTTCGGCCGCTCGATCCACATCCATCTCAAACAGTCTGACCCCCCCCATTTTCATCCTAGGATGAAATCAAATAATAAGTAAAATCTCTCTAAGATTATCCATAGCATCTCCCTCACCAATCCTTTCCCCCAACAGCCATCGCCAGCAGAGACACAGCCAACGGTTCGTAGGGAGACTGGCATATCGCCCTCAGTTTTCGAATTAGGGCGACGGAATAATCAGATCTTCGCAAAATAAGGCCACCTGAAGTGTCGACGACGAGTTGTGCGCCTGAGGGGGAATTTATTTTGGTTAAGCTGGAATCTGGGTATGGTTTTTTGAATTGCTATTTGAAGATGCAAATTTAAGATGTTTTGCAAAACTTGGGGTGCGCCTCGCGCCAGGCTCGTTGTCGGTTGGACGGCCGCCGGGGCGGGCTTCCCGCGCAGCGGCTCGCGCGGGAACGGCTAATGTGCGTACATAAGGCCCGATGTTTCGACGGACGTTACTCCGTCCAGACTGCTACCTCTTCCGCAGCGCCATAGCCGAAAATCCTGTCCTCAGGATCGTCACAGATATTTCGAGCACTATGATTTACATGATCAATATGCTCGCCAGCCTCATCATACGCAAGTCATTCCCACGGTTATTATCCCTCATCCTCCCTGATCTCACCTGTCATCCCAGCTTCCTTCTCAAGGTCAGCAGTCGGCAACGAGCCATTTTCAAGCGCCTCCAAATTAGCACCACTGCCGGGCCAGTAGACGAAGTTGGAATATTCAAACGTGTTGAAGACATATAAGGAGAGCGGGAGGAACGTCCTGGGGGGGAGGATGAATTGATTTTAAAGTTCTTTTAGGGAAAGGGGAAGGCAGGCCGTAGGATGTTGTAGGGGGAAGACTCAAATAGCATGGATTGATTCCACTCAAATAGCACGTTCTTTGTGATTTCTCACTTTTTTCTTTCAATAAATTTTTGATAAGGAGCAGGTGCTAAAAGTGGAAGTCAGAATTTCCTTCCTGTATTAATGAAAGTGAAACTTCCTGGCAAAATTCCTGTGAAAACTCCTAGAAATATCCTTACCACGCTACGTCTTTCGGTGGATGCTGAAAGATGTCATATCGGAAGTCCATGCAGTCGATCGCGAAGAGGGAGTAGCTGAATTTTTTTTCGAAGAGAGAGTAGCTGAATACATGCAGTCAATCGCGAAGAGGGAGTAGCTGAATTTTTTTTCGAAGAGAGAGTAGCTGAATACATGCAGTCGATCGCGAAGAGCGAGTAGCTGAGATTTTGTTTTGGATCGTATATTGCATTCAAATAGCTCCGATCCATTATCATATCCCAATATTATCATATCCCAGTAATCATAACCCATAACTCTCCAATTTTTCAATGATACCTTTCTCGTCATGAATATTATTGTCTTACTCCGACTTCTTGCTCCACTCCTTCGCAAACTTTTTATGGGCATTGCCCTCCTTATTATCAAAGACGCTCATAACCGTAATATCTCGGGAGTTGATGTCCGGAATGCCGAAAGCTTCGGCGTGAAGCTGATGACGACCAGCGAAGCAGGAGTAGCTGACCTGGAGGGAAAATCGTAAATGATGAGCAAGCAAGTTGTACTGGGGTCTCAATGGAAGGGTGAAAACAATTTCATGAGAAAGACTGCTCCACCCAATTACCGTACCGATGATATTCTTCTCACTGCTAATATTATCATTTCCCCTCGCCACTACTAAGTTTAATTTCATCATTCCCCCTCACCACTCCCCCCAGCCCAATGAGCACGTAAATCAAGTTGCCCTCACCACCCCTCCCAGCCCAATGAGCACGTAAATCAAG
>Ga0099798_10091_pt1 | contig 27136 bp, 11 predicted proteins | sample Uncmet_Sort29A_1_FD_89870 | JGI IMG/M metagenome (GOLD analysis project Ga0099798, IMG submission 89870) | Marine eukaryotic communities from CALCOFI LINE 67, Pacific Ocean - CN13ID_Sort29A_1 | ecosystem: Environmental > Aquatic > Marine > Oceanic | place: Pacific Ocean: Monterey Bay | collected...
AAATGAAGTTTGGCCCACGACACTGGTTACGAAGATTGCGAAAGACTGTTCGGACTATACTGATCATTGTGTTTCTGGGAGTTTCGGCGTTAGCCTGAATAGCACGGGGGAAAGTTCGGGTTCAGGTAGCTCGTCCGCTAGTGCTTCCGACCTCGCATTTTTAAAAAACGGGACAAATGGAACCTTAGTCATGCCCCACGGTCAGACTTGTAAAGTCCAATGCGCAAATTCATATGAACAGCCGTCTCCAAACCCTGCGATTTGCTGGCACGGAAAGATCACTTACACATGCTACAAAGACTGCCCAACTGCTGAGATTGTTAATTACATAGAGGTTTTTAACCCCCGGTATCAGTATGTTGACATTGACCGTGATGTGTTTTCAAATCTCTTGAACACAGAATATGAGGACGGAACCTTTGATAAAACGAAGAAGAACTTCGGAGGTGCGAACCTATTGAAAGCTCATCCTTTTGGCACATACTACGGCAATGTCACGCATGGAACGAAATTTATGTTAAGATGCAATCAGACATTCGTAAACCACGTTGATGGGGAGTTGGACGCTGATCAAAACGCGTATGCAGTTTGCGAAGACGGAGTGTTCAAAGGGCCGTGGGATAAAGATGTCTATTATTGTGGCATGAGGGACTGCGATCCATTCGACGGTGGGCCGTATGACCATTGGATGTTCAATGAGTTAAACCACTTGAACTTAAATAAGCTTTTCTGGCCGTTAGAGACGATTACGATTCGTTGCAAAATGGAATTATTGGTGAAGACAATCCCGTATTATTTTGACGTTCAATGCGTTAACGGAACTTACCAAGGTCTAAAACCGGTGTGCCAAGAGTGTCCTTTTGGATTCACCGCCGAGAAAACGCTCCAGCGCGACTGCGTGACGATTTGCAACACCGACTACCAGATTTGGAATGGAACCAACTGCGTTGCTTGTCCGCAAGGGTTTTTGCCTTACGATCTGTATAACTGTGGCACCTGTCCGAAAGATGAATATCCGATCCCAATGACGACACAGGACGGCGGGAAAGGAATTGTTTGCGTGGGCTGTCCTCCGAACACGTATACGCCGTATCCCGATGGGCCTTGCTTTGCGAGGCAGAACTGCAGTTACCCGGAAGAATTCTGTGGGTATTCAGGAAAACACGACGCATTACCGACACCTTATATTTACGAACAGTTGGTGGTTCGGGATCGTGACAATAGTTACGCAATTTGGCAGGAAAAAATGCAGAACCAATTTTATGTAGATGCAAGTGGTGGTCCCGAGTTTGTCTTGGACGACGGTTGGCAAGACCAGATTAATTTTTGGAACGAGAAAAAAGCTAAAGGCGTTGCGAATATTGCAAATTATGACCCGATTGCGGCGTTGAGTAGTGCTGAAGGTAGTAAAAACAGCTTAAAACGAACTTCCGGATCCATCGTACCGGACACCGAAAACCTGCACCCAAATCTGAACCTCGGGCAAAAACATTTGGCGCTTGACCCGAGTGAGAGTTGCTTGGCACATTGCCCGGTTAATACTGTTGGGAAGCCGAGCGTTTGGACATGTCCGAAGAGGAATTTCGTACCGCTTTTGAATTTAAATTCACAGTTCCCCGGCGCAAACGACACGATAGATGAATTCGAATTTAAAATGGAGGAAAAACATGGGAAAGGTTCCGGGAAAGGGTCGGGTGAGGGTGGACAGTTTTTTGACAGAGTTGAATTCCGAGAAGTGGTCGACAAACAACGGGCGGATTTTAACTCCTTAGACAACACCGCTTCTTGCAATGTTTGCGACGAAGAAGGGCATGTTCCGGATGACCCATTGAGATATTTCTGCGTAAAATGCGGTGAAAATGAGGTCACAGCGGTAATTGGTTATGAAACCGCGATTAGGCTCGAAGCTTATTCGGCTCTGCATAGCCGACCAACTGTTGTTGAGATAGCGGAAATAGAGGGACAGGTAAACAAACACGCGTTGTATTGGGAGAAAGAAGGGTTAACAAGTGAGGAGATTTCGAGTGCTAAAAGTTTTCAGGCATTTAACATGGAAATGAAAAATGCATTAATGTTTGACGATTTGAAGAACACGGACCTGTATGATTTTTATTCACCCAGAAACACAACAACCGATCCGTTTTATGTCCCAAACAAATTCGAGCTAAAACCGAATCACAAAATAATATGCGCAAGCTGCCCCGACGGTTATAAAGTAAAAGTCAGCACAAAAGACGTCTGTATCCCCTGTGAACAGCCTTTGATAGGAAAAAACGGGAAATGCGACGTTTTTTGTGGGAACGGTTTCGTGCAGGAGAAGGAATTCAAAACAAGTTGTGTTTGCCCGGCTGATACTTATTATTTGCCAAGAACGGGTGTTGACTATATCGGGCAAATTCCGAAGAATCCACGCGAAATATTGTTCGACAATATGAACCTTGAGCAAGAATTGAAACGCACTGACTCGAATCTATTTTCTGACCCAGGATCCTGTGTGAAATGCGTCAGGAATTTGTATTCAAACGTTTCAGCGATTTGTGCCGGTGGAACAGACGTCGAATCTACCAAGCCTATTTCAGCGGCAAGTCATTGGGTCTACACAAATTTAGAATTGAATTCCATCGCTGTTAATGGTCCGGATATTTTAAACGCCGATCGACGAGGTGGTTTCAGTGATGTAAAAGTTGAGAAGAAAAAATTACCTCCTGGACAAGAGAGGAAAGTGGTTGATTTTGTAAGCTTGGTCGATTTCTCGAGTCCAAGACACTCATCAAATTTGGGCGCGTACAACACGGAATATTATTTTGATTTGGAACGCGACGAAAATAATAATGGAGTAGAATCTGCTCCTCTACTATACGCTCATGTTCGGTGTTGGAATTGGGATCCAAACGTTTGCACAGGCGGTGTTGTTTCTGAAAATGGAAAAAATTCTGAAAACATTCTAAACAGCTGCGGAGACCTGTACACAGGCATTGAATGCAAAATCTGTAAACGACGCAAATCCTACAGGAGTTTTTATAAAAACGAATGCGAAAAATGCTCAGATTTCTACATGTCAATCACAAATTTCTGGCACTTCTCACAACTCGGATACATTTCGGTAGCATTATTCCTCTTCGTATCTTTGACCCATGTGAGTTTCATTTCCAAATGGTTAGAAAAACGACGGATGAGGAATGAGAGGAAGGCAGAAGAAAAAGAAGAGGAAAGAAAAAAAATTGGCGAAAAGTTAGCCATAGAAAACGGCGACCAAATCGACACGCAATCAAATTACAAGCTACAACTCGTCGACAACAGAATAACCGACACAAACTCCGACATAACCGCATTAACCGATTATTCGATATCCACAAGAGCGAGCAAGAAAAGCAGATACGACTGGGGCGCAAATTTAGAGGAAGAGAAAAAGTTGGACGAAATTTCAATGGCATCTTTCGCGACGACTAACAGCTCTTTTGTCGCAAAGAAAATGCGTCAAATGCGGAACAAATTCTTGAATCCAAATAAAATAAACGTTTTAGACGAAGTCAAAGATGAAAATGATGAGGATATGAAAAAAGAAAGGCTCGAAAAGGACAAATGGAAAAAAGCTAGATTTCTACTCTTCTGTCATTTCTTCCATAACTTACTAACAACTCCAGGACCGATAGAAAACACTTATAATTATTTCCACTTACTTGCCCCACCGGCTTGGTTTCCTGAATTGCCGAAAACAATCGCTTCTCCCTGGTTTGATGGCCAAGATGTGATTGAAGCAAAAGTGAAAAGCGCGGCGTTGGGTGGAGGGCATTTTTCCGCAGCCGCTGCTGTGGTGGATGCCAGTGCCAACACGACTCGATTGCTGTTGCAATCTGAAAAAATATCAGATGAAGGATTCGAAAACCACGATCCAGAATACTACACAAGATTTTTAATAGCAGAAGGCACAACAAAAAATTCAGACGAAGATTCATTAACGCATATAAACACACCGCTTTTCCCTTTCAGCCAATACGGAGCGTCCTATTTCTTCCAAGATTTTCCGACCGAACATTTCCAATGCGGGCACGAATGGCATAGGATTGTGTTTTTCGCTCTCTGGCCGTGGATATTGGTTAAAGTTTTCACTTTCTGGAGCAGACCGAGTGAGGAGGATGATGACGAAAATTCAGATGAAGATCCCGATGTCGAAGATTTTGACTCAAATGGCAATTCCCATAAATCGAGTTTTGGGCCATCCAACAGACAAAAGCAGAAGAAAAAGAAAAAACGGCGAAAAAAAGCTGATTATAAAATAGCGTCAAACGACTACGATGACGATGACGAATTCGGAGCAACTGATGGTAAAAACCACACATCTAAATGGTTGTTGCGAATTCTCTGGCTGCTTTGGCCGATACAAATCCTCGAAATCTTGCGGATAGACATGAACGATATAGACCTGTTCCGTTGGTTCGGTAGCGATTTGTTTGAGTTTTTTGGTTCGGAAAAGCATTCGTTATTCGGCTCAACAAAAATAGTCGAGGAAATACCGCAATTTCTAACCGACCTTTCTATTGAATACACAGAAAAGGAAAAAGCAGGAAGAATAGGCATCGGAACGACGGTTCATTTCCATTGGCTGGATTTGTTTTCAATAGGTTTTTATTTTTTACTCGTTTTCATTTATGTCCGACCTTTCTACAAATATTTAATTGCAAAATACCTCGCGCATCTGAACGAACGATACATTTCGGTTTATTTACTACGCCAACCTGAAGGAAGTGTCTTTTTAAGCAAGTCTGAGAAAGAAAGGCGCCAATTGAGAGCTGAGAATACGAAGTCATATGCCTTTCTAATCGATTCTACTTACAAAACGTTTCCGAGGAACGTAACCGGGTATTTGTTTGAAATCGCTAATTATTTCAAAATCACGTGCCTAATTATATTTTCCCAAGTTTTCCTGGCCAGAGTAGTTCCGACAGTAACTGCTTTTACACATATGATAATACACGGAGGGTTTTTGATTTTCGTGCTAAACAGCTCTCCGTTTGCGAATAAGACAGCGAACAGTGTCGAGGCCTTGAATTCGATATTCTTCATCGCTGTAAATTTCTATCTATCCTGTGGTGAGGAACGGAATCCGAGGTCCAGCTCATCGGCAACTGATAGGTCACCGTTTTTTATCGCCCATTACAACACTTCGGATTTTTTGAAAAATTCGTTCGGATTCTACTCGGTAATTGGAACATTATTTGGGATATTATGTACGATATTTGGCTATTTGATAATCCGACTCTGTGTGTTCTTCGAAGTCGTGCCCATTGATAAAGAGGCACAGAAACAGGAACAGCTTTTAACGCGGAAAGAAATCCGTGACCAATTATATTTAGCCGATAGTATGGAAAAGCAGTTAAAAGTATCAGATTACGGTGATAAAAATGCGATTGAAAATAAATACAGCATTTCGGGAAAGAACAGTGCCGTTCTCGGGACAATCGCTGAAGGTGATGAGAACGATGAAAACGCTGAAGGCACTTTAGAATTTGAACAAAGGCGCGAAGATTTCATCAAAAATGTCGATTTCAAGTCTAACATAATAAAAGGCGGTGCAGAATCCACGAAAAAGCGCAGAAAGTTTGCCGATTTGTTTGTTAGAAATCAGAAAAAGCAGAGAAAAAAACGTCGACGAGATGGCATAAGTCCTGAAAAAGATCCAAATAATTTAGAGTTTGATTTTTTCTCCGAAACAAACACGTCTTTGGGGCAAAGTTCAGACGCTGCATCGTCCGTTGGCTCGAATGAAACACAGGGTAGGTTGAGGAAAATTTTCGGTTCAATGGCAAATTCAATTTTCAGCTTTGACTGGTTATTTCGCCAGACAGATTTAAAACCCCCAACTGTTCCGGAAATTTCAGACAGCGAAGAAGAAGGCTCTGAAAAAGATTCAAACGCACTGTCAAGTACTTTCCCAAATGTTGAAAACGACGCGGCAGTCAACTTACCAAGGGGGATTTCAAAAATTGCAGCCGCTTCAACCCAAGACTTCCCTGAAGAAGAAGGTCCACAGGCTTTTGATTACACTGGGTTTTCTTTCTCTGGATCTGAGTTTTCAGGCACGGGGACCGCAACTGAGTCGAATCTAACAAACGCCACTGATCAGATTGTTAAAGCTGCCAGGGAAGCTAGTGGTGAGCAAAACAAAAAGGATGAACTGATTTCTAAAAAAGAGAAAGCAAAAGCCATTGAAAAAATGGCGAAGTCCGACTATGTCATTGGCAAAAATACAAACGTGGGAAGAAAAGGCTGGAGGTTCTGGTTATTTTCCGAGAACAAGGCTCCAAAACCACTTAATAGCAACCAACCATCTAGAATCGGTTCAAAAGAAGAAAATAATATAGAGCTTCCAAAAACAAAGGCTGAACAATCCGCCAACATCGATTTCGACGATACGTTCCTTGGCCAAGAGGCCGAGAACGCAGGATACGACGTAATAGGCCGCCCAGTTGCCATGCCGGAGCAGATAAAATCGCTCGACAAGTCACCGCGCATGCAAATAAACGAAGAAAAAGCGATTAGTCCGTCTCGGATTGTTAAAAAACCGGTTGGTAGTTCGAATCCATTTGACTGGGGCGCAGATCAAGGTACCGATCGAAAAGGCTCTCACTCTTCAAACTTTCTGGTCGCCAGGTCGGAAATGTCATTTTTTATCGTTTTTTGGCCCAAAATCGCTGTTTTTTGGTATTTTTTTCACTTTTTGGACCCAAAAAATCGTTTTTTTTTCCGTTCTGACCTGGCGAACAGAAAGTTTGAACACTCTTCCAGTAGTTCCGCTGACGGACCACACGATGGTACTCCTCGTGGCGGTGCTATGGCGAATCTAGTTGGCGCGACGCCGGAAGAGCAGAGGCGGCTAGAAGCTATGCGCTCGAAGGATAAAGCTAGGAACGCGGAGGAAAACAATCCTTATGCGTGGTGATAGGCTATAGTAACTTGCGAAACGCCGCTTTAAAACAATTAGTAGAGAACAAAATGATACCAATTTTGACTTTTTGAACGAACTATAAAATTAGTCAGCTTAAAAAAAAAGTTGTTTGTTACATTAGTACATTGTGAGCTTGTTTAAATTCTTGTGTGTCTTGTGAGTCGTTTTCAGTTTTCGAAGGAAGGGACGGGATTTTTTTTTTGTTCTGTTTTTGTGTTCACGTGTGTTATATTTGTTGGTATTATTGTTTCCAATTTTTGTTCGATCTTCACCCTGAATTCAGCATATAAAATTGAGACACTTTCCCCAGATTAACCCCCTCTCATTTTTTTTTTTTGAATGGTGCAGATTGAGCGCAAAGATGTGTTCTTTCGCATTAAATTTGATGTTTATCGCCGTATTATTCCAACGAGCCATTGGTGCATCGTTTAACCATCACCCGATTTCTTTGTAATAATATTTGAGTATTTGAATTACTAGTATTTAAGCCTGAAGTTTTCAAAATTAATACATTTTTTTTTTTTCACCCCCCCCTTCTAAAACCTATATAATTATTCCCTCTTTAAAAATGAGTAAGCCATCTAAATTCGACGCCGGCTCCCGGGCGCAAACAATTCAAACTTTCTGGTATGACTAGGTTAAACTTTTTTTTCAAGTCAATTTAACGTATAATTACGTGGGTAATTAATCAGTACTATCAGAAAGTTTAAATACAAGCCCGATAATAACACCAAGAGATTTGGAAATTGGCGAAGCAGACCTAAAAATGGTGGATGTTTTGCTGAAAGAAGTGCAGGACGCTTTAAAAGATGTGAAAAGACCGGTGAATAAAATAAAACAGAACGACCCAAATAGCCCATTAAAACGGGAAAAACCGATGACAAATGAGCAAATAGCACTCCAGTTGCAGCAAAGGGCAGCGTTGTCACATCTGCCACTAGTGAATTACAGTCAATTTGCTGTGAATGAATTGGCGGATAATGGTATGGAGCACATGATAATCCGAAAAACGCCCGGAGCGGCTTTGTACACAATGTTTCCTCCCGGGCCGATCAGAGGCGTTAAATTGGGCGCAAAACCGATTTACGACGACTGTAAGGGGGATCTGTGGAACGAAGCACCATTGAGGTTGCCATCGGATGTGAACATAGATTCGGTTTATAATAGATCGAAACTAACCGACGACGATGGTAATAAATTATACAAAACCGTCGATCAAGCAATGGCCGATATAACGGCATCTGATACACTGCCGATAACTCCAGGCATCGAAGGAGGAACAAAAACCCCGTCGCGGAAAAAAGCGGGCAATAATGCACGTGGCAGTACTGCTCCTGGTGCCAATAGAAACAACCCGATGGTAAAACTGCGAAAGAGCAAATCTTTTGGCGACTTCACAGGTATTGGCGATGAAAAACCGACAGCTACTAAAAGCCGCTCAAAAGAGAGGTCTGAACAAAGAAAAAGTGCTGTTAACCGAGGAACCATCGGCAACAACAACACCATAGAATCACGTAATAATAGTTCGAACAGAGCCACGGCTGCTATGGATGTACCTAAGGTGCGTAGCAAAAAAAGTATAATAAATAATAGCAATGCGAACGAATTTTCGAGTTCCGCAAATTTCGCAGAAGTATTCGGCGTCAACATGGATAGCCTCACGACCCTACCTTCAACGCTCTTAAATAATCAAAAAAACAACTCCCTATTAAATGCTCTCCCTTACGATTCGCCTTTCGGTTCCAATAACAACTCCCTGCGTGGTGCGAGTCCTTTCAACAGTAGTAGCCCCGAGGTTTTCCGTCCCCGTGAAGTAACCGCCGACTGGAGCTTAGGGTACGCACACCCAGCAGTTGCTAATGCGGGCTTTATGCATACCAGTGGTTCTGGTCCGACTACGAGGGGAGGAACGATCGTACCCGGAATCACTCGGAATACTTTTATTGCTAATAATGGTGCTTTTGCGGGAAATCGTGGAAGTAACGATCCAACGATTGTTGACTTGCAGAAATTTTCGAAAAACCGTGCTGTGAACTCAAACCTTCCTCCCAGCCAAGCCGCGGAGAACTTGCAGGATTACGACATGCTGCACGAAGGGTGTAATGTGGACGAATTAAGAATAAGGCTGCAGACCTGCGCTCATAACGCGATTCTCGGTCCGGAAAAAGTTCACACCGACAGTTTCGGCGGGTTCGTTAAAAAAGCTGACAATTATACTGAAATGCGGAAGAAGCGGACCAGCTGGTTTTTGAGCGATTCTAAGGAGGATAAAATGCCCAACGCTTATTTGAAAAAAATCGAAGAATATGGGACTGGTTACTTAGGCGCAAGGATTTTCTGGAACAAGGTAAGTTTGGGAAATTTAACCGCACAGTTAGAAGAAGCCAGGCTCTACGCCGCTTTAAACCATTTCCCACCAGGAAAGCTACCAGCTCCTATGCGAGTGGTGAAACACATGTCGGGGGTTGGAAAAGCGACTGGTTTTAAGCATTTCGTAGTAAAATTCATGAACATGCTGGCACTCGGAACCATGATAGCTTGGCTTTTAATCATGAGGCTGCTGAATTACGAGATGAAGGTGTACGCTTTCGGGTACTTTGCGTTTTCGAAGTCCGCGCAGCTGATTTTACCAATATTATGTTTGTCGGTTTTCACAACCCACGTTTGTTTCAATCAATGGTACGATAAAGATATAATACTACACTGCATGAGGTATGCGAGGTTGACGAACGATCCACATTTGCACAATATAAACACGGTATTTTTGAGAAGAATATATTTGTTTGTTTCTTTTGTTCCGGGTATTGGTGTTTGGCTATTGGTTTTAGTGATTGGGATTTATGCTGCGTTTTTCGACCCTGAAGGAACGGCTGATTTTCCACAAACTTTAGACTATTTCGGTAAAATTGCAATTTGCACGTTTGGAGTGTTCGGTCTGCCTGCTTTGATACAATTTTTCGCTACCTTCCATATTGGATTTTATTTCACAGTTTTCATCGGCGGTGTTGTGGATAATTTTGCCCTTCATATAACACGATTTTTTTATAATCGGACTCATTTTTTTGATTTTTTGGCCCATTTTAAGGGTTTTTTTGACTTTTTTTTCATTTTTGAGTCCGATTATAAAAAAATCGTGTTATATGTTCAGCGACAGAGCGAACTCGGATATAGTACTGTTGAGGTTTCAATTAGTTCAATCTTTTCGATGCGTACATCAAATTTGATTTTTTGGTCCAAAAAATGCGTTTTTGGTCCAAAAAACGTGTTTTTTTGTGTTTTTTTATCATTTTTTGTCCAAAATATGTACGCATCGAAAACATTGAAATTAGTTTCTTGTTTGTTGCGGAGGGTTGAGGAATCTGCTGGGACGGGAATATTTCTAGTGGCGGTGTTTTTATTGACGGCTGTAGCTTGTATCGCGGTGATTTTTGAATTCAAGCTGAAAGAAACAAACCCTGTGCCAGAGCCAATTCTAGTGCCTTTATATTTCATTCCACTAATAGCAGGTTTATTTGCGTTGTCCGCTGGCGCCTATGTGACGAGTAAATGCGAACGATTGTTATGGGAACTAAATGCATTAGAACAGGTTGGATGGAAAAGCATGAATTTGAGAACGATGATAGCGAACCCAAAGCTAGGGTGGAGAATATATGGCATATTGTTAACTCCGGGACTCGTTTTTGCAGTCTTCACCGGGTTTTCCATTCTCACGATTGTAATATTTCCACAAATGATTGCGAGTTTTGTATCGTTGCATGAGCTGTGGTCGCTGAAAGAGTAAATTCAAGTGATTTTTGAAACATTTTGGAAGTTTTAAAAGTCATTTTGTTTTTTCGACTTATTTTTTTTTGAAAGAAGCGTTTTAGTAAAACGTTGTCTCAAATCGGATATTCATAAATTATGTAGTAGCGAAACCTAACTAGTATTATTGTAGTCATTTTGGTGTATTGTATTGCGAGATCCGTGAATTCTAGTAGAGTCTGCGGATATTCGTTTGTTGTAGTTTTAGATGAAAAATTTGCAATGTAAATTTAAGTTTAGTAGGTTGGTAAATGTTCTCATTATTACTCTATAATTGGTATTATAGACTTGTTTGTGTGAGGTGAGTTTCTTTTCTTTGGTGTGCTTGATGTAACGTTCAGGGAGGTTTTATTCGAAGTTCTTTTTTTTTGAGGGACGGTTTCTTTTAGTTCGTTTTTCAGCAATTCTGTTTTTTTACAATTTATTGGTCAGGAGCGGGATTTTTCTTGAGGCGGGATTTTTTTAGTATTTTTCAGTGTATTAATCGTTCTCGTTTCGAATTTTCTATTCTCTTCCCCATTATTCCAAATTTTTCAACCAGTTTGTCAAAAATCCCCAAACGTGAGTTTCTCGGCAACATTTTGGTGTCAGGAGAGATTGCTCGTTTCTCGGTTTCTTTTCGAGAGCGTTTAAAGCACACGAGTGTTTAAAACATTATTTTTTTAAACATCACCCCCATTTTATTAAAAAAACTTTCCCTCTTTTAGTAGTTTTAGTTTAAAATCGTTTCTGATGCTAAAACAAATTTTTGTGTCCTAGTATAAGTTTCACATCTAGTTGTTTATCGGAACTTGAAAATTCAGAAGCTTTCAAGTTTTTTTTTACGAAAATTTAGTAAACTTGTCTAGTCTACAAAAGAACCCCCCTTTAATCATTAACTCGTGTATAATAGAATATTTGTATTTATCCCCCACAGTCTTTAAAAAAAAAAAAATCCATCAAGATGCAGACTTCAACGCAAACACGTTGCCGTGACATGACTGACACGGAGTATGTTAATCGTGTTTTGGACCCGGTTTTTAGGCCTTTAATTGAGGATCTTTCAAAGCGCATGCCAGAACGACCAGTTGATTATATAAAAGCATGGGTCGCTTACCCACCGCCTTTGCATGTGACATTGCAGGAGCGGAGACGTTATTTTGATCAAATTTTAGGACCGATTGTCCAGAGTATTGCGGAGGAATGCTTAAACCATAGGCCAGCGAACGTGCTTTTGTGGTTGCAAGATCTGATGGCGCGGGTGCCGGGGACAAATGAAAGGCAATTTGATGATAAAAATATTCCGGGTGCTAAGATAAATTCCGCGGTTGAATTGTTAGCCGGCATAGTCGGCCGAGGATCTGCGCCACGAGCAAATCCGTTGTTCAATGTCCAGGGGTTGCCGAATTTTTTAGACGGATCGAGCAATAACTTCGTCGGAAGCAATGGGAAAAAAGCTACTGAGCCAGCCTCTGCGGCCGCAGCTACGCCTGCTGATGGAGCGAATTTTAGTACTACTACTGGAAACAATACCATGATTAGCGTTGACGATCACCATAGAGTTTTGAAATCGCATATGGACGTGTCCGCCCAGCAGATGCAGACCATGCTTTCCCAAATGCAGGCGCTGCAGGAACAGATACACGTGTTAGCCGCTCAAAATTCCAGCTCTTTCGCCCATTATGCTGATCGCAACCAAACGATTGACTCGGCCCACTCCGCCCACACGCGCCAGAAAAGCAGTGCTAAAAAATCCCAACCATCCCAATACAACATCGCAACTTCAGATGGCGACATGAGCAACATAATGAGCGCCACGGATTCTAAAACGGGTTTGGACGAGTTCTTCAGCAAAAGACCGCCGAAAGAGGGACTACACGGTTCTGCTGTTGCAAACAACCGGGTCAACATCCACGACGCAGTCCAACAAGCTTTGCAAACAACTCAAAATTCTAGTAAAAATCATCAAAACACGACTGAAGCGAGACTGGAAGCCCAGATGCAGAGGCGACAGCAAATGAGCGGAGGCAATACCAGCACAGCGTCATCGATCGTTGGTGATCCGAATTTGTCAGGACTAATTGGAGACACAAGTGGAAATAACTTATTAAATAATACGATTTTTTGATAACCCGACTCGTTTTTTTCATTTTTTTGTCCATTTTAAGGACTTTTTTGATTTTTTTTACCATTTTGAGTCGGATTATACAAAAAATCGTGTTAAATAACAGTTCTCTCATGCAAGACGCCATGAAAGCGGCGAAAAACGCGTCGGCTCAGCACCACAGTGAGAATATCGAGGAGTTGAATCGGTTTTTGCACGGAAATGCGGATATGACGATGCGGTATGAGAATAACTTATTGCCCGGACAAGATGGGAGAAAAAATCAAAGCCAAAGCCACAATTCGAGTCCGAAGAACTCGATTTTTTCTCAACAAAATAATAGTATTCGCGAAGAACCCGCAGAAAAATCCCTTGACCAGGCAATTAATAACATGAATCAATCAGTAATGGACATGAGTAACACACTGAATAATATAGCATCTTCGAGTTCTAATAATGCAAACACAAGCTCTGAGGTTTTAGACGGCAATAATTTTAGCAATCAGGGAAGAAATGTGCAAATGCCAAGGAACAATAACAGCAACAACAGCTTGAACAACACCAATAGGTCGCTAATTTTGGAACAAAATGCTCAAATTCCAAGGAACAATAACAGCAACAACAGCTTGAACAACACCAATGTCCAAATACCGAGGAACAATAACAGCAACAACAGCTTGAACAACACCAATGTCCATATGCCAAGGAATAACAACAGCAACAACAGCTTGAACAATACGAACAGGTCGTTAATCAGGGAAAATGTCCAAATACCAAGGAACAATAACAGTAACAACAGCTTGAACAATACGAATAGTTCAATCTTATCGATGCGTAGATAAAACGGGTACAAAACGGCATTTTGCACGGACCAAAAAAAATCGATAATTTTAAGAAAATGAGACAAAAAATGTTTTTTTGGCCCAAAACCGCCACCAAACCGCCGTGTTACGATCTGATTTTTTCCAACTATCCCTAATAAATATACGGGGCGAGCAGCTTGTGAAAATACCACCAAATTTGGATGAAAAATAGCCGAAAATCTATTTTGCGGTGATGAAAAATGCTGAAAAGCGGAAATTCTGATATCGCTTTCGGTCCGAATTTCACATTGAACGGGCCCTTTTTTGTTGCGTCCGAGTTCTAGAACGGGCCCTCTTTTTGACTTTTTTGGGCCAAGAACGAAATCGAGGTTGGAATTTTTGCTCATTTTTGAGCAATTCGGATTTCATTTTTCAGTTTTTCTCGCAGGATCAAATGGTATTTTTTTGACATTTTTTTGGCGCGTTTTGAAAACTCCGAAAACCCAAACGCGACTTTTCCAAAAAAGGCCGAAAAAACGCCAGTTTTTGACACTTTTTCGCACTTTTTTACACTTTTTCACACTTTTTTACACTTTTGTGCAGCTTGCTGGCCCGTTTCAAAAATTTGCGGATCCGTTTTTGAAATTTTTGAGTTCATTTTTTACTCATCTGGGCCAAAAAAATCTGCGTTGAAAAGTAAAGTCTGTGTTTTTCCAGAAATCAAAAATCGAATTTCCTGATACCCATCACATAGCGTTTTTTTCACCCCGAAATTTCGATTTTGGGACGTTTTTTTAGGGTCATTATAATGGCACAAACGTGCCCGCAACACAAAAAAAACAAGCATTCACGCAAAAAAGAATCATTTCCAAGTTGAAAAAAGAGAGATCATTGTCCGGGTGAAAACGCTCCAAAAGAACCCGATCAGAAAATACAGTCAACGTAAATTTTCAAAAAAAAATACTTTTTTGTCCCGTGGGCCAAAAAAAAACTTATTTTTTTGTTTTTTTTTGTTTTTTTTGACATCCGTGCAAAAGTGCGTTTCAAAGTCTTGGGATGTACGCATCGAAAAGATCGAAAATGTGCAAATGCCAAGGAATAATAACAGTAACAACAGCTTGAACAACACCAATAAGTCAAATGTCCAAATGCCGAGGAACAATAACAGCAACAACAGCTTGAACAACACCAATAAGTCGTTAATTTTGGAGCAAGTCCAAATGCCAAGGAATAACAACAGCAACAACAGCTTGAACAATACTAATAAATCGTTAATTTTGGAACAAATAAATGTCCATATGCCAAGGAACAATAACAGCAACAACAGCTTGAACAACACTAACAAATCGTTAATTCTCGGAAATGTCCAAATGCCAAGGAACAATAATAGCAACAACAGCTTGAACAACACCAATAATTCAAACTTATCGATGCGTACATCGAATAGGTATAAAACGGCCATTTGCACGGACCAAAAAAAATCAATAATTTTGCGAAAATGTGACAAAAAATCGTTTTTTGGCCTTTAATCACCTCCGAACTGCTGTGTCAAAATCCGATTTTTTCCAACTATCCCTTATAACAATGCGGGGCGAGCATCTTGTGAAAATACCACCAAATTGCATGAAAAATGGCCGAAAATCTGGTTTATAGTGATGAAAAATGCTGAAAAGCGGAAAATCTGATATATTTTCGGCCCGAAGTTCACACTAAACGGGCCCTTCATTGCTGCGTCCGAGTTCTTGAACGGGCCCTCTTTTTGACTTTTCGGGGCCAAAAACGAAATCGAGGTTGAAATTTTTGCTCATTTTTGGCCAATTTGGATTTGGATTTTCAGTTTTTCTTGCAATGTCGAATGGGACTTCTATTATCATTTTTTTGGCGCGTTTTGAAAACTGGGAAAACCAAAACGGAACGTTTCCAAAAAAGGCCGAAAAAATGCCCGTTTTTGACACTTTTTGCACTTTTTTACACTTTTGTGCAGCTTGTTGGCCCGTTTAAAAAATTTGCGGATCCGTTTTTGAAATTTTTGAATTCATTTTTTTTTACTCATCTGGGCGAAAAAAATCTTCGCTGAAAAGCAAATTCTGTGTTTTTCCAGAAATCAAAAGTCGAATTTCCTGATAACCATCATATAGCGTTTTTTTCACCCCGAAAATTCGATTTTGGGCCGTTTTTGAGAGCCATTAAAATGGCGCAAAGGCGCGTATAACAAAGAAAAAACAAGCATTCACACAATAAAAAATCATTTCCAAGTTGAAAAAATAGAAAATGAGACCCTACAATTGACCGGGTGAAAACGCGCCAAAAAAACTCGATCAGAAAATACAGTCAACAAAATTTTCAAAAAAAAAAAAAAATTGTCCGGTGGGCCAAAAAAAAACTCATTTTTTTGATTTTTTTTGTTTTTTTTGACATCCGTGCAAAAGTGCGTTTCAAGGTCTTGCGATGTGCGCATCGAAAAGTTTGAAAACAACCAAATGCCAAGGAACAATAACAGCAACAACAGCTTGAACAATACCAATAAGTCGTTGATTTTGGAACAACAAATGCCAAGGAATAACAACAGTAACAACAGCTTGAACAACACCAATAGGTCATTAATTAACACTATTTTTTCATAATCGGACTCATTTTTTTGAATTTTTGGCCCATTTTAAGGCTTTTTTTGATTTTTTTTCAGTTTTGAGTCCGATTATAAAAAAATCGTGTTAATTCTCGAACAAATAAAAGAGGAACCAGAACCAGCGTCTGCCAGTAGTGGCCACCAGAACCGCTTGGCGGGTTCTTCCGGTTCTGGGCAAAAAGACATTGTGCATTTGAGCCCGTTGGATTTTTCAGCGATTTCTGGCACTTCCCATCAGCAAGACTTGTCGCCAGCGGATTTAACAAAAGCCCTGTCGGATCAAATGTCAGCTTTAGAGGCCACGATAATTCAAAACGCAACGAGGTTATCCAATATAAGCGGAATGCCGACGGTTCCATCGCCTAAAATCGCGCCTAATTCTATTCATTCTACCTCCGAAGACAATTTGAGGAATACCGGTCAGAATAACAATAGTACTGCGAATAATATTAACAATAATTTAGTTGTCGATTTAACCATGGGATCTGGAATTCGTGGCTCAGATATACAGGTTCCATCAACGCAACCACTGGCTAGGGAAGAAGAAACGTCAGAAACTATTCCGACAAAAAGCAGCTTCGCTGATGAAGAGGGTGGGTATTTCATTCACGATTTGAATTCTGATGACTTGTCGGTTCATTTTGCGGCTAAAAAACCGAACTCCATCCCCAAGCATACGGAAGTGTTAGCTGCATTCAAACCAGGCAAACCGGTTGTAGCGTTTAAGCAAAAGAAACTTGAATCCATGGGCAACTACGGATATTCAGTGACAAACGCGTGGAAAAAATTCTTTGACTTTGCTTTGAATGAATATCAAGCGAGTAGGATCTGTATTTTCACCGACGACCACATAAATGTGAAAATTTTGACAAAAAAAACCAACACCGTCAAAGACGTTTCCATAAACTCCGACTTTGAAACCGACATAACAAATATCCAAGCAGTCGCCTGTATAGATATTTCTCCCATGTCAGCACGGGTTGGGAACGAAATCGGCGGTGTTTATCCAGATATCGAGGATTTTGAATACGACGTTAAAAAACAGGACGGCGAAGTCGTCGAGATAACTGTGGATGAAGAAGCTGTAAGGCGGGGATTAGCTGACATTGCAGCGCGCGGGAATTCTCCGTTTGGCGCGCGATCAGTTGAGTCAAGGATGCCGCCGAAGCAGTAACAAGTAGTTATGTCAATCAGTGTTGAATTTTAATTTTTGTTTTTTTGTCTCAAAAATTCCACAAAAAAAACCTGAATTCTTTTTTACATTTTATTCACCCCGCCAGCATTAAATTGACATAACAGCTTGTTCAATACGGCCTAGGATTTTTATGCTATGCGCAAGACCAGGGCGGTTTGTTGTATCTACATTGGATCAAAAATACCGAAGAAAATGAGGGAGCACGACCGAATAATGCCATCGCTGTTTTCACGCCGTCAAGCCACGTTCCCGATTTCAAATTCAAAAACAATTCTGGGCGCAGTAACTTGAAAACGAATGTGGATAAGATTTCGAACTTCTACGATGGCTGGGGGCTGTTCATAAAAGATGCGTTCGCATACAATGGAGCGAGGGAATTTACGGTGTTAGAACCGATCCAAGGCTCAAAAGGCAAGCCGGTCCAGATCTGTTTGCTCGACAAAGAGCGCCAAGTCACGAGACTAACTGCTGAGGAAGGAAACAACTACTGGTCTGGCGATGCGAACGAAATCGAGTGCATCGCGATTGTGCACGAATTAAATCCGGGCTTTGATGTGCAGTCCATGGAGCCGAATTTATTTATGACAAAAGCGAAAACCGAGGGCGGTTGCGGGATCGACATAAACCAATCGACCCCACGAGGCGGGACACCGAGAGCTACAGCGGGAACAGTGACTCAATCTGTTGGCGCGAATTCTCAGTTCGGACCCAGCTCAAAAGCGTCTCAAATGTCTCAGTCCCCCGGCGACGCGAGATTCGGTTCAAATTCTGTAAACGCATACAAAGCGCAAATGACCATGGCCGAAATCACCCACACGGATAACATTTCTACTATGCGGTTGGAGGCTCCGGAAGGTCATGAGGTGGCTGTGCCAGGGAAAGGGTGTTATTTGCGCTACAGTCCTGACTCGATGGGGAAATTATATCTCCACTGGTCGGAAAAACCAATAGCCACAGCCGGTGTCTTAGCGTATTTCGAACCGGGAAAAATCGTCCCCGGTTTTAAATACAGGACCAACGGCGGGCGTGCGGACGTTGTGAAGGGGGCTGACGACAAACGGAATCTGTTCCAGGGCTGGGTGCAGTTTTTGAAAGAGGCTATTTCGGGTTATTATGCTTACAGAATCATGGTGTTCGAGACCGGCGATGAAGCGGCAGAGGATCCGAACACGAAGGCAAAAATCGTCTGGTGTCGGAAAGAAACGAACGAAATATTCTCAGTCATGCCCGGGGAATGCTTATATCTCGACCCGTCCGAAGTCCAGTCAATAGGCGTTTTAAACGTTCACGACAACACGTTTAACGTGCATCAAATGCCGGCGAATCAGTTTGTGCCGAAATGCAAAACAATAGGTTCTGCGATCGATCTAGGCGCATCAGTCAATTGGCCGAAGAAGGAACGAGAAAAGTTTTTCCAAGGGATATTCATCAGAGGCATGCCGGACCGATTCAAATCGATGAACAATGCAGACCTACCGAACGCAATTGCGCTTTCAAGCGGAAATAGCGCCAGGTCCGCCGGGCAGAGCGGTGGAGCGAATTCAGGGAACGCTTTTTTCGATAAGAACTTTGTGTCGTCCACCACCGAAGACGATGAATCCGAGGCGGCGAAAAAACTATTCACAATCAATAAAGGTGACGGCTCGGAGTCAGCGTCAACAAATCTCCCCCGACCGGGCAGCAAAGGAAAAGGAAAAGGTATTGCTCCCAGTTTGCCGCCTACTTTATCAGCAAAACCGAGTTTAATGAGCAACAAATCAAACGATTCGGTTTTCAAAACGAGCCAGAAAAGCAACATTGCGACAAGTGGTGGTTTCGACGATAACGGATTGTCATTGGGTGCCTCAGATCCCGGTCAGGGCTGTTACTTAGTCTATAAATCGGAAAACAATGGAAAACTCATAACCCAGTGGGCCAAATTTAAGCCTGAAGGCGCGGTGTTTTTTGCTCAGCCTGGGAAGCCGGTTCCAGGTTTCAAATTCACGGCGAACGAAGGGCGAGTCGATCTCATGTCAGGCGTGAACGGGTCATTTAATCGGGAGAAATTGTTCAGCAGTTTCTGCACCTGGCTGAAAGAAATGGTCATCAACTGGAAGGCTGAGTTTATACAAGTTTTAGATGCCGTTGAGCACGTGGCGCCCTTGCAGCTTGTTTTTCATAAAAAAGATGACAAAGTGATCCGGGCAGACGCTTCCGTTCCGAACCAAAAACTGCCAACAGCCGACGTTTCAATTCTAGCAGCTTGCCCAAGAGACGCGATGCATTTTAATGGAATGACGCAGTGCCACGAAACACAGTTCCAGATGGCCGCGAGTGCGGCTGGTGGGCAGAGCATCGGATGTGGCGGTGCATAGTGACGAGAAAATTTTCTTTACGACTTTCTTTTTTTTTTTAGGGTATATTTTTTCTAGGGTTTATTATAAAAAAAGTTTTACATCAAGATTTAGGGTACATGCATGATTGTTAGTATAGCGACATAAAAAGAATGTGGATCTTTTTCTTAATATTACTAGATTTTTGGATCCATTTTTAGTAATTCCTGGGTGCAAAGATTATCTCAGTTGAAGGGCAACTATAAATCTTTTTCGACAAATATTAGTGCCACCCTCGCTAAGCCGAGGGTTGTTTTTTTCTGAATTGTCAGATCCCTTTTGCAATCTATTATAAAGTTTTTGTAACAAATAAGGTGGTTGGGGTTATGTCCTTGTTCTTCTGTATATTGTAGTTACATTGAGTGTGATGTTTTTCGAGGGGGGTAATTTTTTTACAGGGTTTTGGGTGGGAAGATGGTTTTTCAAAAACTTTTTTTTTTCATCAATTTCGAGAAACCAAAAATATGTCCATCAACAATTTCTTGAGCAGGCTAATAAAATTTCTATCGTTTTTGTAATTCTCTTTATAAGTTAGAATCGTATAAGCGATAAAATTTCCTAATCACTGTAATTGCTACTTATCCGGATTGTAATTAATTTAAGATTAGAGGTTTATTGATATCGAGTTTTCTATCAATTAGAACTCTCAGACACATATTTTTTTGTCGAAAAAGAATACCAAATAATACACATATATTAATTCTAGTTAACGCAACTAACATTCATTAACACTAGTACTACAAAACAAAAAGAATTTCACTAGTCAAATTCACATCACAAAATGGGCAACAGGTGTTCTAGTACTTCCCGCAAAGAGTTGAATGACTCGAAATTGATTGCTATTCGCGATTCACGAAGCTCGGCCGCTGGGACTGTTCGGCCGCCGGCAAGAAATAGTGGCGGTGCAGTTAGTACCACGCCAACTCAAGTCACCAGCCCGGTGATTGAAGGAGGCGCTTTGAAAGTTGATTATGCTACTGGTTCGCTTGTTGCGGACCAGTCGGAAAATGGTGGTAATGCCAGTAGTACTGAAAAAGTAGATTCTCCGGAAAAGCGCGAAACAACTGGAATGAAAAAAGGACCCAGTCCTACCTGCAGTCCCGTTAGTACTGGCAGTCCATCAGTCACTGGTAGTGCTGGTACTAAAAAATCTGAAAAAGAATCCATTCCGTCTTCCCCGGAGTCTTCGCAGCAACTCGCCGCAAGTACAGCCAGTACTACCGACGTCAGTCCGCAGGAAGAAGAACCCAGTACTGGTTCTGGTCTGAAAGAAATGGAATTCGAGACTGCTAAAATCGTGTCCAAAGAACAATTCGACGCTCAAGGGTACAGAGAAGTTTCCTGGGACGAGGCCGCAGCAATGATGGGCGCGTCAAATGCTGAAGAAGCGAGGCAGCATATGGTTGAATCGATGATGGCATCGTTTAGGCAGCAAATGGAAAAAAAAGCGCCAGCGATTACCGGTGCAGTCATCATGAACGATCCAGAATTCCTGCGAGAAATGCTCGCATGCCCGGTCGAGGGTGCGAAACTGAACGAGGGGCACTGGGTAACAGGGTCCCCACTTTTCGCAGCCATTCGCAACAGACACGACGAAATGGTTGACATATTACTAGAAGACCCAAGGATTGACGTGAATTACGTGCATAAAGAAACCGACTGCTCGATTCTAATCCAGGCTCTAGCCAGACACAACGAAAGGGTCGCTTTGAAACTTTTAGACCAGTTCTCGCCGAAAAATATAAACTGTCCGAAAGAAAAATGGTTAGACATCAACCATGTCGACGACATCGGCGCTTCTGCTTTGATATTGGCTGCAAACGAAGGGGCGATCGCGGTTGTTGATAAGATTCTGGAAAATTTCGAAGGCATAGTTGACGTGAACATCAAGTCTATTTACGGTAAATCGGCGATAATGCTTGCGACGGAGAATTACGAAACCGCACGAGCTCCGGTGAAAGACATTATTCCGGACCATTTGGAATTGTGGGAAAAGCAAAAACAACCTTGGTACAATATCTGGCTTTCGAGTGTTAAACCGGTCGTCCAAAAAAGGTTTGAACATGCAACTTTTGACGTCACGGATTTGAACGATGGCCAGAGACGGTTCGTTAGAAACCGGTATAATAACATGTTTGTTTTTCCGGCAATTATGGAGAAGCTATTGCGAGTTGAGGGCATCGATAAGACCGAATACTTGGCGAAATGCGATACAATTATAACTGGCATCTATGCGCCTGGCATGATGTTGAGTAATAATACCAGTACTAATAATGCTGCAACAACAACCCAAGCTGCATCTTCTGGTGGGACTAGTACTACTAATATTACATTTTCGTTTATGTCTGGTGACAAAGTTGAAATTCACGGGTTAGAAGGTTCTCCACAACATAATGGGAAAAAGGCTGAGGTAGTGAAAAGAAAAGAAGAGAATGATGGTTTGGACATTACTGCTTCGCCCCCAAATATGCGGTATGAGGTGCGCGTTCCTGCTGATAATAATTTATTGCTGTCGGTTAAGGCGAAGAACCTGAAAAAAATCGAACCCAATGACCGCGATAGATCGTCTGGTAACGGTTTCCAACAACGTTGGTGAGTGGAATGAAACCACTGGAAGTGTACTAGTAATTACTAATTGTAAGCCGGGTCGAATGAAAATTTTGGTTTTTCGTCTTTGACCCGAGATTTCATCTTTTTCTTCGGAATGAGAGATGGTGTTCTTTTTTTCAATAGGGCCTTGGATTTTCTTTTATTTGAGCAAACTCCAGGGTTAATAATTAATTATTAAAAATTCAATCCCGAGACCCTGAGACCCAATACCAATCAACACAATTTGTTAATAGTATTTATAGTAAAATTCATTCGATATAATTCTTAGTTCTTTGACTTGCTGGGTTTTGATTTTACATTTTATATCCAGGTCACTGATTTTATTATCCTTCCTGAGACCCCCATTAGAAACTTTAGTGTAATAGTATAATTTTCTTTTGACATCTTCAAACATGACCAACACATTTTACTTGGTGTACTAGCGGTCATACAATTTTATTATTGCGTATAGCATATTGTATATTTTTTATTCAAAGTCGAAAATACAGAAGAATTTTCGTTGTCAATGTGTATGTCGGATCAGAATAGATTTTTAAGATTTTTTTTTTTTCGCGGGTGGCCAAATTGTTTTTCTGTTTTTTTCAGGGGAACAATTTTTGGAAAGACAGGGTATAGAAGTCTTCTGTTGTCCTTGGGGGGAATGATTTTTTTTTTTCCCATATTTTTCGGGAAGATTGTTTTCTATGCGGTTGGTTTTAATTTTTTCAAAATATTGTTTTTGCAATTTCAAATCTTTCATCATTTCAATTTTGGACCCCTAAAAAATCAGGAGCAGTTTTCCTCTTTCTGGATCGATGTTAAAACGGAACATTTTTAGAAGCCTTTTTATTTTGGAATTTGTCAAGCAAGCAACAAAGTTTCAATAGAATCAGTTTTTTTGAGAAGATTGGATTATTTATGACTTTAAGCAAAGGTAGTAATCATCGTTTGACTTAATTGAATAGCAATCGTTATCAACAATGTTCTGGCCAGCTGCTGTTGCGTCCCTTGGGATGCTCGATTTGTTAAATTTCACAGCCAATCATACTGAAAAGGAGGCTGAGAAGGCCGAAGAATCAGCAAAAAATGCGGAAAAATCATTCACTGACCTGATTTCGTTCGAAGTATTTTTACCCAATGGTGAATCAATTTTCATCAGATGCGATGAGGGGGAGGAACAGAAAGGAGAACAAGGTGCAGAAAATCAGAACAGTAGTACTAGTATTCATAACGTGAGCTCAAACTGTAGGGCGCGAGTTCCGACTGTGTTTGATGCAAAAGTTGCGGTGGCTACCTATTTCAACGAGAAAGAGCGAAAGAAAGAGAATCCGACTAGTACTCGTATTGATACGAAAGATGTTGCAAGCGTTACCAGTTCTAATAAAGTACTATCAGAAATCGATGTTCGAAAAAACATCCCGCCCTCTTTAATTATGATTTGGTGTGAGGAAGGTGAAAACGATTATCCAGATGAAAAGCTACTGTCCGACGATTGCTTCGATGATGGGATCTACGCAGGTTTACCTGCTGTTGGTTGTTTAAATGCTTCGGTCAATCTAATAAATGCGATGTGGAAATCGAGCATGACCAAAACTGATCTAGAGCGGGTCAGAGTCATGCTGGTTGGAAAATGCGCTGAAGTCGAGCGGATTAACAACGCGGGGGAGCATGACAAGATGTATTCGGACACGAATATTTTTCATAATAATAAACAATTCGTCGATTTGTTTTTTCCAAAGGACTATTTCGATTCAATCAGAGTATTCGGAACAAACGGTTCGAAATCAATATCACCCGACGGTAGTGAAGAGCGAAATTCATCGGTGGCCGTTGCTCTGGTCGAAAAAGATGGCCGGTATTTTATGTAACACGATTTTTTCATAATCCGACTCAAAATGATGATGCTCAAAAAAGCAAATAAAAACCTGAAAATAGACCACACAATAGAAAACATGAATCGGATTATAAAAAAAGTCGTGTTATGTCAACCTGTAGTTTGTATTCAATTGATGAAACCAAACCGCAAAGTCGAAATCGAATACTACATGAAACGGTGCGGACAATATTGGATCTACGTTACTTAACGAAAATTGCATTATTGGATGTATGTATGCACGCTGAAGAAACCATTGAAAACACCTGGCATTTTAAAAAAAGTTGCAATTTGACTGAGATTCTCAAGACTAATCCTGAGAAATCAGCCCCCACTAGCGAGAGATTCTTTGTTAATGGCGAAGGGGTGCCATTGTGCGCTGAAGAAAATCATAATGAAAAAATCGAGTTTTCATGCGACGAGTTTTATTCCGGGAAAGAAGAGGATGAAAATTGTGATGTTGATTTTGAAGACGAAGTGTATTCTTGCGCAAAAGAAATCACGCGTGATGTATATATCGCAATTTTGGATGAAAGAATGGTTCCTGGCATGCTCAGATATAGCGAGAACACGGAAAAGAAAATAGTAGAACGGAGTTTGGCGGATGTTGCTGAAAAATTGAATATCATGGTTGCAAAAATAGAAAATATTGGTGCCGATGGATCTTCGTGGACGTCTGTTGGATGTCGTTCACTCAACGGTATCAATCCGGCGCCTCCGGTCATATCCGGATTGTTAAAAGTGTTATGCAAACACTGTCAGATATCTATTGAGAAGATGAAGAATACTAATATTAGAAATACCACATTCTACAATATTTTTCGGATGTCGCGCGACGGCGGTGGTGGCGACAGCAACGCCTTTGTGGCTCAAGAAAATGCACGGCATTATTTGGATTTGTACATTGACCACGGAACATGTTTTTTATCTCAGAAATTGTTGGTTATGGAGCTTATCAGTATGATTTCGAGTTTCGACCAAAACGCGAACAACAATAACGCTTTGCTATTACAGTATAACGCGTTGATATTTGATAAAATTACTATTGCAGAAAGCTGCACACCGGAAATGTACCTCGAAGCAGCAATTGACAGCTTCCGGTTTCTCGAGCGCGATGATCTTCCAATGAGAATTGTGGACGCACAGCTGACCTGTTTGCGAGCAGAGCTCAATCACTTGAGTCTGAATTTGAAAATTCCAAAGGGCATCCATCCGACAACAACTTGGAGACTAGGTGAGTCAATCGTAAAAATAATTATAAGCGTGACGATAATCTTTTGCTTTCAGAAACGCCACTATTGTGTTGCAAAAAATAGTAACGACCCAAGTACTACCACGCCAGCAGCAAGTGCTAGTACCACCACTATGAATACGACCAAAAATACAACTGCTAGTACTCCTGGTAATATTGTTGCGAATACATTGCGTAGCATAAAGGATCTATTGATGGAAAGTATCGGGACAGAAGCTCTTTTTGAAAATTCGTTCATTTTCAACTCGACAAGTCGGATGAAATCTCATTTTAAAAGGCTGAAAAAACTACCAACTGATTTTAACGATCGAGAAAAGAGCATTATCCGTGGTGCGTATGGCATGGTAGATGCATTTTCAAAGAAGAATAGTAATCGTGACGGCGATGGGGATTTTGTTGCTGCTGAATTTGTGGATGTTTTGAGAATTTGTTGCGAGTTCGCGGAAGAAAAATTGGCCGAGAGCGGCTTTGAGCCTATTGATAAAAACTGCAGGGTCACTAGTGGCTGGAAAGGGACATCGTGAGGTTGACGCAGCGCAGTCAGTATACCAGGAGAGGTTATGTCTTGGCAGTTTATAGAAACCAGAAAATATGCCATCGGCCTCATCGATTTTGTCGGGCACATTCATTTTGTTGCCCAGTAGCAGAATTCATTCGATAGAAGTTTTTTAAAATTCGTGTATCAAAAGTAGTGTCAATCACAGCCCCCAAATGCGCGCTTCACACTTCGCGACGGGTGTGCTTGCGATGCCTATATTTTTTCCATTTCGGTGAGAAAAAGAGGGTGAATAATTTTTGCCATGGGGATGAGTTTGGTTTTGAGAATCGGTTTTAGTTTTTTTTTTTGTCTGTGTCTCAGGGGCAGGAGAAGGTTTTTGTTTTTTCCGTTTTGTACATGTTTGTTCCCCCTTTTATTTTTTTAAATGTAGATTCATCAGGGTTTTAAAAGTTCATTTCTTACATCAAATAGTGAATTTGATTTTGTTTGTTCCCTGACAAAACGAAAAAATGGCGATGTTACATTTCTCCTCGCAGCAATGGTATCCTAACCGTTGTGTTACGATTTGTGTCCGAGTCCTATCATTTCTAACAGTCTTTTCGGGTATTGTCGTTGTAAACGCAGATCCAGACCGCATTAAAATAAAAAAGCCGAGTGAAATTTTTGGCAATAAAAACAAGGCAAACGGTAATAATATTGACGATTATAAACCGGAAAGTAATGTCAAACAGGATCGGAAAAATCAAAAACTGACCGGCGACGTAAATTTCTGGGATTTAATATTCGAATCGCGTGAAACATTTCAGTTAATTCACCCAACTGATTCTAAAATTCATGAAACAAATGACCCGGCAAATTTAAAATGGACTGAAGGGCCGTTATTTTATGGAAAAGAAAACGCGTTGCTGTTCACAGACACGATAAACAACAAAATATACAAAGTGAATAACGCAGTAGAAAATGCGAGAAAAATATCAGAACAAGGAAACGAAAATAATACGAAATCCGTCGATGACCTGAGTATTTTCCTGGACAAATCCGGCGACGATCCTGAAGAAGAATCAACCTGGCGACATGAGCCAGGCGCAAACGGATTA
>Ga0099798_10092_pt1 | contig 26984 bp, 19 predicted proteins | sample Uncmet_Sort29A_1_FD_89870 | JGI IMG/M metagenome (GOLD analysis project Ga0099798, IMG submission 89870) | Marine eukaryotic communities from CALCOFI LINE 67, Pacific Ocean - CN13ID_Sort29A_1 | ecosystem: Environmental > Aquatic > Marine > Oceanic | place: Pacific Ocean: Monterey Bay | collected...
GGTCAAAAGACAGTTAATGATAGTAACAATACTAATAATACTAATAACACTAATATCCGTTATATAGTAAGTAATGTTAATAATGCTGTATTATGGACCGCAAATACCGCTGTTACCATTGAAATTAAGGCTTTTGGTGGTGAACTTGATGATGGCTCTAGAGAATTAGCTAGAGCAAAGATATTAACAGGTATAGAAAAAGCATTTTGTGAAGCAATTAATAGAAGAGCAGATTGTTTTACACCTAGTGGCAGAGAAAGAGAAATTGTAGTACCAAAAGTACATACTTTATTCACAGGAATACTATCCAAAAAAGCAAACAGTGCGGAAGCGAGAATGCATAATTCATTAAGTTTAATAGAAAAGAATAAAGAACTAGACCTATACTCGGATTCGGATAATGTTAGATTTAACAGTACTATTGAGTTTAACAGTACTGTTACTGTAGGGCATAGTACTGGTAGTAATAATTATGAAAGTAGTAACAGTCTAAGTAGAGGCACTGGCGTTGGATCTCGATTCAATTCCGCTTCTGCCACAATCGCTGTTACTCTTGTAGAATTAACTGAGGAGGATTTGAATAATGTTTTAAATTTATTAACGATAGCGAAAAATATGGCTATCACCGAGCAAGGACCATTGGGCCCACAATTGGGAAAGGATATTACCATCGCATTAAAAACAATTCCCGATGCTGGCGGCAAAGCGGGTCAGTACCTCTTAATTCCAGAAGGAGTAGATATGGCGGATTCTAATACTGATAGAACAGAAATTAATTACTCGCCTAGTAAAAGAAAAGCAAAAGATGTATTAGATAAGATTATGAAGAGAGGGAAATATAGTACAGGGAATGTAGAGGGGGGTTATAGCGGAGCAGAGATGGAAGGAGGGAAATTAAAAGTTAGTAGATTATGGACAGCAACATTCAAATTAACAGTATCGATACAAAGTTTAGGAGGGGCTATGACAGATAATGGAGGGTTGATGGCAAGGAAATTAATAAATGCAAGAGTACAACAAGCGACATGTATAATATAAATGAGGATTGATGGCAAGGAAATTGATAAATGCGAGAGTACAACAAGCGACATGTATAATATTTAGTAGAGATAATTGGGGATTAATGGCAAGGAAATTGATTAATGCAAGAGTACAACAAGCGACATGTATAAAGCAAACTATTAGGGCTATTAAATAGATATAATTGTATTACTTACTCTTGAATTTGCAAAAGTAATAATAAGAACTTAGAGTTATTGATTTTAAAACTTCTCTTTCCAGGTATAGTTATTGAGTATAAGCATCAAAATTGTTTTGTGGCTGTGGGTGAGGGTGAAATTGCCCCTACTATGAACAGCCAGTGGTTTGGACCCATAGGTGTAGAGGGAAAAAGAGTATCCGAGGATGGTGTCGGTGATGGTATGAATGGCGCAAAAGACAATCTGAAAAGTGAATGTCAATTCTATATAACAGTATCATCACATAGTTACAGCGGATTAGTTGGGCTCATGGATAAAATAATAAAAGCAAGAAGAGACGGAGATCCGGTATTTATTAGCATGTTTAGTAGTAGTAAGAAGAGACGGAGATCCGGTATTTATTAGCATGTTTAGTAGTAGTAAGAAGAGATGGAGATCCGGTATTTAGACATGATTAATAGTAATAAGGAGAGATGGAGATCCGGTATTTAAACATTTTTTAAATAGTATTGTCTAATATTAAGCTAGCAACCTTAAATTAAAATGCATGATATTGAGTAAGACAGCGAATTTAAAGATGTGGTAATAAATTTTCTTAATATTATAATGATTTTTTCTTAGATTGCCCACGGTGCTGTCAATGGTGTCAATCTTTCCCCGCAGGGTCCTTTTGGTCCTACAATAGCTCATCAAATTATTATTGATCTCCTCGGAACTCCCACAGAAGATGGTAACACTCTGCAACCAATAGGCGTAACAATTGAAGTTTCTACTCCTGTAAAAGATACTAACCCCATGCTAGGCTCCATTGCAGGTCAAGGAGATGGAGACAAGCTTTCAGCTACAATACCTTTAATTATATCTGTAAGTCATCTAGGAGATAATCAATTTTCGATAGAGGGTAGAGGGAAGGTGCAGAGAGCTATTGTTAGAGACTTGCAGGTGGCTATGTGTGAAGTATTGTTATTGATAAGTGATTGTTTTGATGTACCATACCCAGATAGGGTAAATAGTTTAACGCCGGTGTTGAATTCACCATTGTGGACAGGGAATTTACGGGCGGGGAAATTTCCATTGGGGGAGGGAACATTTCAATTTACGGTGTTTAGTATAAGAATTTATTATTAGAGTAGTTAAATTCCCTTTAGGGGACATTTCAATTTACAGTTTTCAGTATAAGAATTTTTACTATGTGTAGGAATATTTTAGTTTTTTAATAAACAACACAGTCTGCAGGATCTAAATTTTCTTCCTCTCAGGTTCCAACCAACATGATCTTGATCGTATGATGGGTTTAATTACAGCTGCCCGTGGTGGTGCTGCAGATGCAGTTGGTCCCTTTGGCCGCCGCCTCCAAGATACTATACTAGCAGATTTAGGTATGGTAGGAGCGGCAACGAGTGTAAAAAGTTCTTTTGGTATAATAAGACAGAATCCTACGTCGGGTCACGTCGGCCCAAACTTCAAAGAAGGACACATAGCACAATTATTATCTCATATGAGAGTTCAAGTTAATTTAGCACATTTAGGTGGAGAATTATCTGGTCAAGGATGGAGTGAAGCTAGGAAATTTATTGTTGTTAGGGTGCAGGAAGCAATATGTTGGGTATTAGGAAGTCAAAGTTTTGAATGCTTTAATGAATTAACGGTGCCAGGCTCGCCTAGTATGATTAGTCAATGGGCTGGTTGTTTAGCAGATGAGAATGCTAATTATGGGAATGCTACATTTAGAGTAGCATTACAAGCACAAAATCAATTAGATATGGATAAAATATTAACTAGGATAAATAAAGCTAGAAGCGATGCAGTGGGGAATTTACATTTAAAGCATATGAAACCGATACTGCCGAGTGGGCCTCTGGGACCACCGTTGACGTATAGGAGTTATGAGATTTAGTGGAAAACACGGTTCTAGCCACTCGTTGACGTATATGAATAACCTATATTACCATCAGGACCATTAGGACCACCGTTAACGCATAAGAGTTATGTCAGTTACTTATGAGATTTAATAGAAAACATGATCTCTACAAAGTGATTTTAAAAACTTAAAATTTTATTTTCAGGTATCAAATCCTCACTGATTTACTGGGTATTGGTATTGGCGGTCAAGTTCTTCAACCCGGAGGCTTACAAATCATCGTTGATTTTAATTTAGGTACCAAATCCTCACCGATTTACTCGGAATTGGTATTGGTGGACAGGTTCTACAGCCCGGCGGCCTTCAAATCATCGTTGATTTTAATTTAGGTATCAAATCCTCACCGATTTACTCGGAATTGGTATTGGTGGACAGGTTCTACAGCCCGGCGGCCTTCAAATCATCGTTGATTTTAATTTAGGTATCAAATCCTCACCGATTTACTCGGAATTGGTATTGGTGGACAGGTTCTACAGCCCGGCGGCCTTCAAATCATCGTTGATTTTAATTTAGGTACCAAATCCTCACTGATTTATTGGGTATTGGTATTGGCGGACAGGTTCTACAGCCTGGTGGCCTACAAATCATCGTTGATTTTAATTTAGGAACCAAATCCTCACCGATTTACTCGGAATTGGTATTGGTGGACAGGTTCTACAGCCCGGCGGCCTTCAAATCATCGTTGATTTTAATTTAGGTATCAAATCCTCACCGATTTACTCGGAATTGGTATTGGTGGACAGGTTCTACAGCCCGGCGGCCTTCAAATCATCGTTGATTTTAATTTAGGTACCAAATCCTCACTGATTTATTGGGTATTGGTATTGGTGGACAGGTTCTTCAACCCGGCGGCCTTCAAATCATAGTCGAGAAACCAGAACAAACTAAATTTCGTGCTTCTTCTGATATAGAAATTAATACCACTGACAAAGTGAATTTTATTGGAGATCTTCCTATTAAGATAGAGATCGGTAAAATAAGACAATTACAACCTGATGATAGAGAGAAAGTACAATTAATTATAACTACACATATACAGAAAGCAACATGTGAAAGTATGGGTAGAAATGAAGATTGTTTTACTAATACAATACTTAATCAGGGGCAACCACCTGAAATTAAAACAATATTATGGAATGGAGTATTAGCAGGAGTGCCAGAAAATGAAGGAGATGTTTTAATACATATGAAAATAACAACAGCATTACAATTGGAATTAGATGGGATATTAGAACATGTGGCGGAGAGTGTGAAGAGTATATCAGCCGCATTACAATTACAGTTGTAGCAAAATTATATAGGGCCGGATACGGCTACAGTCTCTTTTATTATTGAATTTATACTTTCTAGGTAACCGTCAACGTCCCTCAAAAGGTCCTTTTGTATACTATTTCTGTAAACAAATCACTCCTTAGGTAACCGTCAACGTCCTTCTAAGGGTCCTTTTGTATACTATTTCTGTAAACAAATCACTCCTTAGGTAACCGTCAACGTCCTTCCAAGGGTCCTTTTGGTTACCCTTTATGTAAATCACTCCTCAGATAACCGTCAATGTCCTTCTAAGGGTCCTTTTGTATACTATTTCTATAAACAAAGCATTCCTTAGGTAACCGTCAACGTCCTTCCAAGGGTCCTTTTGGTTACTCTTTATGGAAACAAAATCACTCCTTAGGTAACCGTCAACGTCCTTCTAAGGGTCCTTTTAGCTATCATTTATGAAACCCAAATCACTCCTCAGATAACCGTCAACGTCCTTCTAAGGGTCCTTTTGGTTACCCTTTATGGAAATTACCCCTTAGGCAACCGTCAGCGTCCTTCTAAGGGTCCTTTTGGTTACCCTTTATGGAAGTTAATCGCTAAAGATCTAGAATCTTATGTTTGGAAAGAATCTGATAGAATAGCTACTTTTGCAGCTGCCGCCCTCAATAATAAAGATGGTTCAACCAATGCTGATACTGTAAAATATACTGACGAATCTGATAAAGAATTATTTTCTCCAGATAGTTTATTTTGTGTAGTAAAATTAGGTAGTATTTTAGGACATTCTAGTGGTAGAAAGTTAGGAACAGGAGATCCAACTGACATTTTCAGAGGTAAGGAAGATCCAAATGAAAGTAGGGGTGAGGATTTTATAAAAGGAATAAATAATACTGAACAATTGAAAAATGTAAAAGATAGTTATTGGAAAACATATAATGATAAAGTGCAAATGGGAAAAACATTCTATGGAAGTAAAGAAATAGCGGAGAAAGGTAAAGTGAATAGTACCTCAAACTCTACAGGGTCTGACTCTAAGGAATCAGATTCAAAAGATTCAGATACTAATTCAGCTAAAACTGAAGCTGCAGTTAAACTTAGCAGTATTAATAATTTCAACAGTAGTAAAGTTAATGACGCTACTAGTGCTAATAGTACTAATGTCAGTGATGTCACTAATAAGTCTAATAGCGCAGATTCGGAAATTATTTCTGATAATATTAATCATAATAAAACTAGTCTTAGTGGTGATAAAACAGTAACTAAAAGTAGTGATAAAACAGTAACTAAAAATGGCAAAAAAAAGTCAGAATCTGATAGTAATAAAACTGGTGATGGTGAAATTTATGATCATCCATATCTTAAAACCATTCGTATGGACGCCGAACATTTCGATATTTTCGGAAACATCATTGAACCGGCAGCAAATCCCCTAGATAGTATACTAAATGATTATCATAATAAAACTTTAAATCTATTGGATAAAGGACTGAGTAATAGTAATACGCATGGTACAGTAGATTTAAGTAAAGGTACATTGGATGTAAGTAAAGGTACATTAGATATAAGCAAAGCTCAGGGACTGAGCTCTCCGAAGAAAGATAATAAATTGAAAAAATCTACCATTATTAATGAGAGTAATGTTACAGAAGAAAAACATGTTTTGGCACCCACTACAAATTTTGATATACTGCAAAATAGTAGCAATAGTACTAATGGTAGTCAGAGTTATGCAAGTACAAGTAATAGCTCGGATAGCAATAGTGATACAGCCAATGAAGATTCAGATTCATCAAAAAAAGAATATGGAACAAAGAAATTCAAAATTACTTTTGCCAAACATACTAAAAAAGTAAAAAATGAAACTGATGTGAGTAATGTTAGTGCAAACAGCAGTAGTAATGTATCAGCAAGCACAGCTACTAATAGCAGTAGCAATTCTAGCACTGACAGCAGTGTTACCAACGATAATACCAGTACTACAGAGGATTTAAAGAAAAACACGACAGAAGCTGAATCAGAAATACATAACGACACTACCAATAGCAGTTTAGCAGAAACACATTCATCACTTATTAATTCTGCTTCTGAAGATTCAAGTAATAAATCCAGTTTATTGTCCTGTCTCTCGCCTTCTATCGGCCTTTGTCCTCCTTGTAGTAATGGTTTTACTGACACTACTAACGCTTTTAATCATTGTGGTACCAATTCATCTGAATGTATAGAATCGAAGAATTGTTGTTTTCCATTAGGAAAGAAAGATGTGGCTATAGAATTGAATACCACCGTAGAACTGAATGAATGTGTTAGCCAGGAGGAGATACGGAAGGCAGGATACAACGGGGTAATACAACTTGTACAAGAAGAGAAAACATCATCCAACAGTGAAAAAAGCAACGATATTAGTATAGCAAATGCATTAAAAACAAAAGTGAAGAAAGTGTTTCAAGAATTATTTGGAAGTAATATACGTATGGCAGTGAATGATACTCATGGTAAAACTGAATATCATAAATTCGATAGTTCTAAAAACCTTCTTGATGTACAAATTGGAAGTATTACATGCGAAGAGTGTACAAAAACTAATAGTGGATCTGAATCTGAAAATTGTAAAAAGAAGAGTCAAAGTTCACCAAGTCTAGTTAAGAGATTGCTGAAAATGTGGACTATATTCACATTGGATCCAACATCATATTCTAATTCTGTTTTGTTACAGATGAATGAAGCATTGCTGCAATTTAATAGTAGGCCATTGAATTTGGATTCTAAGATGGATGTTACCAGTAATGGCAGTAATACCGTCGCCAAGCCTAATAGTAATACCGATAGTAACATAGTCTATCTAGAAAATGTAAAAGGAGAGAATTCAGGTACTAAATCTGAATCCAATAAAAAGGAAAACACTGAATCTGATAGAAATGATAAAAGTGATACGAACGTAAATAATTTGTTTTTTAATAAAGATACAAATAGCAATACCAATAGTAACACAAATACTGAGGCAAGTGATGATTCGGAATCAGATACTACTAGCGAGGGCAATTCTAAAAATGAAGAGATGAATTTTGATATGCCAACAGAGGATAATAATGAATCAGAAAATACCAGTGCAACTGAGAATTCCAATCCATTACTATTAGCTCAAGAATCATCGATACCTATTGACGAACTGATAGTAAAAACTAGTTTAGAGGCGAAAAATGTGGAAACACATAGTGTTGAAATACCACAGAGCCCTGAAACTGAGGTAGTTCCAGTTATGGTAGGAAATCTAATTGGGATAAACACCATAGGAAATATGATAACCGCTAATGGTAACAAGATTTCAGAGGATACTACTATGTGAAAACAATTTTGTTAATAGAATTAATGATCATATGCATAGTGAAATATGCATTTAAAATTAGTGATATGTTATGAAAAAATCATTTTTGTACAAAATTAAAGAAATTCAGGCACTCTCAAGTAATTATTATCAATAAAACGATTTTTATATGCTACTCCAAACAATATCTCTTTCCGTAGTAACTTTTTAGCTCTAATGACAGATTATCCACTCAAATTTCAATATCGTATATTCAATCCAATCTCTTAAGTGTAAAGCATGCAAGCAAAACGTTTTTTCAATAAGTATTTATTACGTAGTATACTTTATTCGGTCCCTGTTGTCGATGTTCATAGATAATTAATGATTTCAAACAGTAATCATATAGTATCTAGCTGCCTAAAAGTTGTCTTTAAAAGCAACTATGCAACTAATTATAGTTTAACAAGTAATTATTATTTTACAAGACAGTCACATTATTACTTACCTAATATCATGCATGCAGCATTAGTAGTTGTATGTTATTTTGGATATTCTAATCGGTTATCACATTGATAACTACTTATTATTATAAGCAATATCACCATATTGGTGTCTTCAAAAGAGATTTTCAAAGAAAATCATATTATATTTAAAGATAATTCATACAGATTCCAAGAAAGCGCCTATAAATTCCAAGAAAATTACTAAAAGCAACACAAGGATTATAAATTCCGAGAAAATCACTTAAGAACTATGCAACATTCTTCGTATAAATTCCGAGAAAATCAATTGTATTAGAGTTTTGAGTTAAAGAATAACTTTATTTTTTCATTTGGTATTGAAACTTGAAAGTACTGAAACTTGAACAGTGAACTGCAGCCTGCTAAACGTTATTTTAAAAATTGATCATGTTTTTTACAGCTAAGTTCTAACTTAAGCAAAATTTCACAATGTTATCGATAATGAACTATGATTATGAAATATGTGTATGATGGCTGTCATGCCATTTACGCATTATTATGCATATTGCATATGTCATTATGCATAACGCCAGTGACGTGAGCGTTTCTTATTTTTGTGATTTTGACCATTTTTGATATCATATTGTTGTTCTAGTATTAAAAAAATACTTCAATCTTGACATGAGCACTGCTTCCAACCCTGCTTCCAGCAATCCACCATGTCATTATCTAGCAGTTTGCTAAACTATATTTTGGATTTTGAAAACAATTGGTAAGCTCCTAGTACGGATATTAAATCGATAGATATCTTAGTACTTATTAGTAATTAAAAGATTAAATTCAAGTTATCAATACTAAGTAATAGTATTAGTATTATTTAGCTAGTACAAAGCCTACAATTTTAAAATTTTTGTTTAAAACTAAGTACTTAATAGCACAGCACCATGGGTATCTCCAAAATTTTCAAACGTTTTTTCGGTCCTACCGTGAATCTTCCTCCTCCATTTAATTTTATTATCTTATTCAGCACTCTAGGAGGTGGTATAACCCTTCTCATAGGTGGTCTACTTTTCGCTGTCCATAAGCCTCATATGATGTTACCAGCTGATATGTTTCTTTATTCAGTACAGAATAGTTATTGGGATTCAAGTAAAACATTACAAGCAGAAAGTTATAGCTGGTGTTTATATTCATTAAGTAATAGGATTAGTAAAACAGAGATTGGAGTAGGGAAGCCAGCGAGGCAACTAGATACAAAGGAGGATAGTAGTGATGATACTGACAATACTGTACTAACTAATCTAAATCATAATGATAATCATCGTGAACTTTCTGCTTCTTTAGAAATCACCTCTGATTATGCTTACACTTCCTTTTCTTGTCCTGGTAAGCCCGCGGATTATACAATTACCGTAACTGCTAGACGTGACGACACTGCCTATAACGGTCTCTCTGCTGTACCTCCCAAACAATGTTTCAGTGATGCCACAGTAGTATCGGGAAAAGATGACCCTGATCTCTGTTTAGGTTTGATAACTGATCATAGTAATTCAGCAGGTACCTCTTGGACTACAAGTAGTGATGGTACAGGGGTAGTAACTAATGTTTGTAAGCAGAAAATAGAAGATTGGCCAGTTGTAAGGGCATGGTACTATAAAGATGTAGATAATTGTGATAGTTTTAGTATGAATGATCCTGAGGTATTGGAGAAGAGATTTACTATAATAACGATTGTAGGAGGAGTTTTTTTCGGAATTGGGATAGTACCAATGGTAGTATTATGCTTTATGGTAGATAAAGATGATTACGACATGATTTAGTAGTAGATAAAGATGAATATGATATGATATAAATCAGAAAGAAACATTATAATAGGTCAAACAATATCGGTTTAACTTTTCAAAATAATAATGACAAACATTTCTTAGCTTAGTATTTATCATCTACATTTTTAATAACTAAAATTTTAATTGACCTGATACCGTTAGGTGATAGTATTTCATATGATATTATATCAATATGTTCTCCGGTTTTCGTATGTGTTTGCTTCATAAATCTTTTATTTTGGAATTTTTTTAAAACACCTGAATGTAGATTTTGTTTCATAATCATATAGCATACAGTATAAAGTATATAATTTTTTTAAAAAATTTAATATAGTCTGTAAAACGTATTTTATTAATATAAATCATCATGTCCTACAATCGCTACAATGGAACTGATTCTCCTTTCATCGGCCTGGTTAGGGCTGTAGAAGAAAATGATCTCATCGGTTTAAATTCTGTCTTGAATACTATAAATCAGGACCCTGAATCCTCCTCCCTTCTCTGGCAAACTTTATTTGAAGATAAAGATTCTAAAGGTTGGAATATAGTACACATTATGGCAATAAGGGGATGTTCAAAGGAATTTTGGGAAGCTATTTTAAATTCACTTTCTAGAACAACAGATTTAAGAGATAAAAGATTAAAATTAATCAATTTACCAGCAGTATCTGGTTATTTAAGACCTTTTCCATTACATTTAGCAGCATGGAATGGACATACAGGGACAGTACAAGCTCTACTGGAACTGAAAGCACATGTCAATGCACTCAACGCCAATGGTGAAAAACCAGTACAGAAAGCTGAGGAAAAAGAACAATGGGAATGTGTAAAGATACTACAAAAAGTACAAGATGACTCTCTGGATAGGAAAAAGAACTATGGGAATGTGTAAAGATACTGCAAGATAATTCTTGGTATAGGAAAAAATAATAGTGGGAATTCGCCAGACTCAACTCAAGATACTACAAGATGTTGCTAATACTAATAGTAGATAGAAAAGTTTGAATCAAACGTTCATGTATAGCAGAGCTGCATATCATATAACTGTCATTCGCACTCTAATTTTAGTAGAGTTTTTAAGAGTACAGTTACTACAGTTACTTTTTTAAAATTTTTTTAAATAACATCTACCATTGATTAATTATTTTGTATAAAAAGACTACAGATATTGATATTGAATTTGTCAAACAGAAACTCTACCTGAAACAGACATCGGTACAATTTGCCTAGAGTGTTCTTATATAACTGCTAAATACGTTTTTTTATGTAACCCCCTAATAAACAATTTACATACTTAAACTTTTTTTAAAAGTTTTTTTTGAATCACTTAGTTCGGAAACTGTCAAAAAATCTAAATTTGCATGAACAGATCATATTGCATGTACTTATTCTTTTGTTACTAGTTAATACACTAATTCTAACTGTCATAAATCACTGTCTTGTAAGCTGTCTGAAAAGTCATATAGAATCAGTTATCATAACAGTAAAATTACAGTATAAGTCTTTACAGTAACTTAATATGCACGGTACACTAGTTTAAACTTTAAAAGTATTTAATTATTTTACAGCACAGGCATATAATAATTATTTTTAGAAATTTAGAAAATAATTACTATCAGTAATCACAGTAACGTTTGCTTAAATATTAAACTTATGGATTTCAATGGCTAAATAAGACTATACTTTAGTTACACCCACGCATATATACATTTTCACAGTATCATATTGCAAGAAATTTAAATTAAAGAGTCTTCCATGTCCCCCATTTTACTAAACAACCTAACCATATCTCCCCTCATCTCTACAACGACCACAATATCAATGTCCACCATGACTAAGTTTTTACGATTCCTCTCTCTTTATGCAGTTTCTGTTTCTGCATTGGGCCTGGGATTAGCTGCTAATCCCTCCCTCTCCCTTGTTGATGTTACTAAACAGATGCAACAATTATCAATAGAGCCCAATAATGAATATGATGTCAATAAATTTAATGCTGCATATTACAATGATGGTAACGAAGATGAGCAAAATCAATCACATAACCGTGTTTCTTCGAATTCTGAAGTTAAAGGTGTAAATCCCTATGATTCCGACTCTCCTATAGACGATGGATTACAGGATGCTAATTTACTCCCCCCCATTATGGTCCAAGCTTTAAATACTGTATTTAAAGGTACTAATTTCTTTACATTAGGGAGAGCAGAGAAATGGTTGGGGATACCAACACAAATGAGCAAAACCTTAGTAGAGGCGCCTGAGTTAATCGGTCGCGGGGTTAGGGTATCTCAAATTACGGCTAATATAACAGGTAATAATAAGACAGAAGTATTAAGTAGTGAGCCATTTGGGAACACTTCTAGCGTTGGATTGGGGGTTATTGATGGTAATAAAGATATGGTACAATCGAGATTAGGATCAAATCAGGTAATTATTAATCAAAACAATAATCAAAATAATTCATACCGCTCGGCAGGTAGTGATTTAGATTTACTTTACGTTAGACAGCACTGTGAAATCGATGAATTAACTGGTGATCATATTTTCCGATATACTACCTATGGTTTTAAAGATGGTTGGAAAACAGATTTGAAAAAAGCGGTAGCAGAAGCGGTAAATGATGAAGAAATTGCTAGAATAGAAGCGGAAAAACAATATAGAAGAGAAGAAAGAGCTAGAATGATAGTAAAAACTAGTGGAGTAGTAAGTCAATCAATGATGTCACCAAGGGATAATAGTGGTCGTAATAATGGAAAGCAAAAACTAGCTTTAAAGAATGGTAGTAGTGGGTCTAAGGATACTTTAGAAGATAAAGATAATAATACGGCAATACAACTTGTTCAAAATGCGCCAAAGCTACATACACCTAGATTAACTACAATGAAAGCACCACATATATCAGATGCTACATGGAGACAAGAATATTTTAATATTTTTACCGGGACATTACTTCAACGGAAAGAGCTATTTAATAAGGATACACCGTATAATACAGGAACGTTGCCTATATGTAAAGAGCTATTTAGTTTCTAGGTTTATGTATTTGTATAATTAATTATCATCTTAAATTCTAAAGTTCCCCCTAGGTTGTATGTATTATCTTCCCATTTCCCTAGGTTTATGTATTATCAGAAGTTTATGGATGTCCTTGCTATTCCTCTTGGTCATGTTGTAGGTGCTATAGATAATAAAGTATGTCGTCTAGAAGTAACTGAAAATGTTAATAAAGGAATATTATTTAGAGATACTACTATTACTGATGGAATTGAATATGCTCAAAACTCGGGTTATGTAGGTGATATTATACGTGGTGATGTACATGTAGATAGTACTACCGATGTTTTTAAAAGAAACTCAAAATCCGATGCTGAGATGACATTTAATAGTGGAATAACAGGTCCTGCATCGCCTGTGTTTGGAGGTTCATCTAGCTCAAATGCGCGGGCAAGATCCCCACTTAGTACAAATTATGATAATATTAGGACTTCCTTAACACGAGCAGAAACAGGTGCAGATTATCATGATGATGCATATAGAGTTGCTAGTCTTAGTCCTAGTAGCTCAAAAGATCATCCAAATGCGGCTCCTCGATCTACAACTCCATCGAAAACTAGAAATGACTCTAAGATACAAGACACTAGTAGTAAAACCACTATTCCAGGATCAAATACTAGTGAAAATTATAGGTCTTTTGTTCCTCGTGTAACCGGTGAATGGTTATTTCCAGATTATTTATTTCCTGAAATCAATTCTAAACCTCAACCTCGTGGTTCAGAGCATAGTGATGGTAGACTTGGGTTTTTGAATATTAGAAGACATTTTAGGAGGATTACTAATAGTGTAAACGCAGTTAGGGAACCTTATTTAGAAGAGAAATTTATTAAGGCATTACAGAAGTATTTGAGAGAACCAGATCAATTTATTTCAGGGCCAAATTCTAATGGTAATATGGAAGAGAGTGGTGAGAATTCAGGGTTAGCCGATAGTTCTTTTGATAAAACTGATTCACTTAGGGGTAAAGGACGAGGTTCAGATGGTAGTACTGGAGGTTCGGATGGAATAGGAAATCACGGTTCTAGGATGGATAGTAAACAAGATAGACCCAGTTCAAAGGACTCAAATTTATTAAATTCACAAGTTTACAATAGTAATATTGGATATGGTAGTATCGACAGTCTACCTGAGTCATCTCGTCCTGGAGGTAAAAGGAAAGTTATGCTTTATTTGCATGGAGGAGCTTATATTTTAGTATCAGCAGGGGGAATTAGGTTATATACTTATGAAAAAGTTAAAAGAACAGGGGAAATAGTATTTGTACACGATTATACAAAGCCACCATATGACATTACGCTTGAAGATTCGATAAAGGAGGCGAGGAAATCATATGATTACTTAAGGTATAAAAAGGATTCTTTATGTATTAACCGTTATTAGATAAAAGTTTGTGTAGGTGCTAATTCTTAATCGTATTTACATTGAGGTATACCGTATTTACGCTGTATTTCTTTAATTTCAAATTATTCTCCCTAGAATTACTTGTGGTATTCCTGCTGATCAAATCGTTCTTTGGGGTGATTCTGCTGGTGCTGGTATGGCAACTCTTTTATTAGAATCGTTATTACATGAAAAACGGTCGTTATTAGCTCAAAACCCTTTTGCTAAGGTGGGAAATTTGATGCCCGCGGGATTAGTAGCTATCTCACCATTTCCAAATATGGATGCTGGCGGGCGCTCGGCGGTATTTGGGAAAGATAAATTCTTCTATGATAGAGAGAAAATCAGGATTGCTACAAAGAACTATAAAGATTCTAAAGAAGAAGAACTACAATCTCAATCATCTATGCCAGCCCCACCTAACAATAGAGTAGATAGTGGACATCATGACATTGATCAAATGCAAATAGAAAATTTCCCAGTTGATCAATTTTCTTCTACTGTTGATCTTTCTCATTGGAATGTAAAGAATGTTAATTTCGTAAGGGCAGAAACTACTGGTAGTGATATTTTTAATGGTGACGCTATAAGGTGGGCAAGGGATAGAGCACATACAAAACATTGTTTACATAAAAAACAAAAAGCAAAATACGAGGAGGAAATCAATGATTTAGCGAATGGTACTAATGGTATTAATGGTAGTATGATTAGTAATGATGGTGCTATGGAGATTTGTAATGATGAGTATAATAATGGTGATTTAGGTATGAGTATTAACCGTCAAACCAGTATGGGTCAATGGAGTTTTGATGGTAAAAACTATAATTATGATTCCCCTCGTACTGTTGCAAATAAGTATGGTAGTAGTCTTTATGATAATAACGGTATATATAGCACCCCATCTGGGTATAGTTTTCCTGTAGATAACCATGCTAATAAAGAGTTTCAGAAATTCTTAGAACAAGAAGTTATCAATGAATTAGAGGCAAAGGGTATCAATTTAAGTGCTACAGGAATTGATAATACAGGTACTAATGAAGAAAATATTCAAAGTCCTCATACTGATAAATCAAGTAAGAATAGTATGTATAGTTCCATAAATCACGATACTGGTGCTGGTTCTAGCACTGATTCCCATCCTGCCTTACAAAACTTCTTAAATGCGAGGGGTAGAGCATTTCTCTCACGACCAGATCTTGATCCATCTTATATATCCCCCGTATTTGGAGATTACACAGGGTTAGAAACCCCGATTTATATTACAGGAGGGGCGAAGGAGACATTAATGGATGAAATAATAGACTATGCATATGTATTAAGGTATTATTGGGGGAAAGCGAAGGAGGATAGGGAGAGGAAGGAAAGAGAAGAAATGGGTTATGTAGGCGGAGAAACGGGGTATGTAGGTGGTGAAAAGTCGAAAAGACCACAAGGAATTACTCTTCACATCGATGCTGATATGATACATGCCCATATACCATTTATGCTGCCAAATGGATATCCACATAGTATACATACGTTGGGGAGATTAGATGAGTGGCTGAGGAGAGTATAAATAGTATACTCTAGCTTTAAATTTCTAAATTAGAAGAATTAGAAATATCAAATGAAATGGTAAGTTAAAGCTGTAACAGTAACTAAGTACCAATTATTACTAATACTAATAGATTTAAATTTTATGGTTATTACAAATTGAAAGATAATATAATTGGTATTTTGAGAATATAGCAAACTGTAATACAGCAAATAGCATGTTAAAATGTAAATACATAAGTTAAAAAGTTTTCCAATACAACCAATTTTGAAAATTAATTTTGATTTGAAATTATTTTGACAAATCTTTTATGCAATATATAATTCGTTGAATTTTAATATGGTACTAAAATATAGACTCTCTAACAGAAGCTCTAAGACTACAAAACAGTATCACATTGTATTATTTGTAGTATTTCTGACAAGAAATCTTTACTCCTTCATTTGAAGTTGTATATATTTATGGTTGTATACTTAGACATTGCATGATTTGAAATTTTGCATGACAAAAAATACTAAAAATACAAGCACGCTACCATACTAATATCACTGTAGGATGTGATTTATCATTATAAGCATGTACTAAAGAATATACAATTTGCAGACTGCATTAAACACAGTTTATTCATGCACAACATATATACAGGTACAGAGTAAGAATATAGTTTAAAATTTACAGTTACTACAGTTATTTGTATTATAACATAACGATAACCTTGAGCGACTAATTACAATGAAATTTAAATACATATTTATATATCAAGTAATTGGAAAATGGTATTCTACCATAGCCTATAATGGTATGCAACCATAGTATATGATGGGTCTTGTTGTATAATACTGACTATTATGTCACTGTAAATTTAAATTTCTGATTGGTTATTTGAAATTCACGAATTCTCGAATTTCAAAAAGTTAAAACAACATTATTATGGTATAACTTATATTGGTTGTTCCGGAAGATATGCTTGCTGTTAGTAACAACGGTCAACCACAGATGTCAAACTTTCATTTTCCACACATATAATATAATATAACTACATGCAAGAACTGTTTGAGTCTTAGACATTATTTTATTTCACTGTTTTTGCATAAACCGTAGCTTAGTTGGCATACATGCACTTAGTTCTTGTTCTAAGTAGTTTATCAGGTCTACTGTAATACTAAATATGTTTCATAATAGTACGCCAACAATATTCAGCAAACAATGACATGCACACTACTTACTGAATTCATATAACTAATTTTATTTCAAATGCAAGAACACCAGATGCTCCTACAATTCAATATTATCATGCAGCTCAAGCCATTCCTCTACATTGCATACATGAATTCATACCCGATATAATTTGCTAACCCTATACTTTAAGTTTCCATTAAATCATTAATTTACTTAGAAATCTCGCTCTCTCGTTCGAGAATTCATAATTTTATTAATAGAAATATCTCTTAATACTATACTAAGGGTTTCTACAGTACTGGTAACTACATTCTAATTTTATTAATTTTCAATTTTATAAGTTACTTTTAAATTCTAATTTAAGTTTTGATCTCTTAATACTCTGCAGCACACAAAATGGTTTTGATTAGTAAAAAGTTACATACTCTAACAGCGGCTCTCCTCACTGGTCAATCTTTAATCCTACCAACTGAAGGAATGTGGCTCTCAAAATCGTCAAGGAATGCAGCTGCCAATAAAATTCTTATTGATTATGGAGATGCTCACAGTAGTGCTACTAATAGTAATACGGCCTATGTAAATATGAATAACAATGCCAATACGGGATCTTCAAGTTCTAGAAGTTTGTTAGGGAAAGTATGTAATGGAAGAATTCCTACTGCTATCATGGGTGTAGGAGGAGTATGCTCGATGGTTGCACTCAGTAAAACCAACGGTTTGAAATTAAAGACTGCGGCAGAATTAAATGCACAAGATTTACAAGAATTAAAGTCAGGAGCAGCATTAGGAGCTGTAGATTCACAATTGCCACAACATTCTATTCCGAATTTACAAATGCAAAGGCTGTCGAATGGAGAGATGCCGAAGATATTATCGTTAAGTGATAAAGACTATTCTGCAGATCAGATTATTAGGAAAATGGAACAAATGGAATTGGTATAGATTCAGAAATTCGATAGAATTATATAGGTTACTTAGGTAGGAAATCATGAATTTGACTATATCTTAGCCTTTAATCTTAGACTAATACTTAAACTTAATATGAGTAGTTTCTTCTTTCTAAATTTTATCTTCTTCAGGCTACTACTGATAAATCCGTAAATCTCGCTTCTATTCCAATCTTCTCCAGTCTACTACCGATAAATCTGTAAATCTCGCTTCTATTCCAATCTTCTCCAGTCTACTACCGATAAATCTGTAAATCTCGCTTCTATTCCAAGTTCTTGGACTCAGGGGTCTACTGGTGGTTTTGATAAATCACTCAATAAAGAAAGGAAAAGTGGGGAATCTGGTGGAAGACAGTGGCCTGCCCATGATGGAGAACCTTTAAATTGGGAAAAAGATGGGGCACCATGGATGAACAAATGGAGATTTGGGGATGCTAATAGCAATAATGATTTAGTCAATCAAAGTATAGCAAAAATTACAACAACAGGAGGAGTGGGTGGATCCGAATCAGCAGGATACGACTGGAAACAGTATGTGAAGAAATATAGTAATTCAGGTGAGAATAGTAATAATAGAGGTACTGAAACTACTACAGAGGGCCAGGCTAATGGTAATGCAAATACTGTTAACCCCGCGATTGGATGGCAAGGTATGTTTCCAGGTATACATTCTACTACTACTACTACAGAAAGTCAGAATTCTTGGGGTCCTCATAATGATAATTCTTGGCCTTATTTGTCGAAGGGTAAAGCTGTTAAAACTAGTAAAACTGAACTTAAAACAGCAGCTAGTCTAAGTGACATTGAAGTAGAAAATGCTCTAACTAAAGTAGATAGTGCTGCTACAGAATTGGAGGAGGAACTTAAGTGAAGAGATATTTAGGAAATTAGAATGATATAGCAACATCTTAGGTACAAATTTGGATGCGATGCATTCAGTTTTCATTACCTGATATGTTATCCATTGGTCTGAAGTTGTACTAGGGAATGATATGTTGTTATGAATTTTATGAAATTTATGAATTAAGTGCACACATATGAAAAATTTTATGTTTTATTACTAGCAAAGCTAGAGAATACAGATTCGTACACTATAACCTAGTTAAAATAATTTAATAAATCTAAGTACATTATTTTATAAAGAATATAGATACGTAGACGCTAACTTATATCAATCTATTTTATAGATGCATGCATTTTCAAGTTTTTAATTCAAAACGCAAAGCACTTACTCAATGTCATTTTGGTAAATCTATAGTATCAATATATTCTTTCTTGATTGGTACCTACTATTCTGATTTGCTACTGACATTTTAATTTACAATAATGAATTCATTTTATCAAATATTGTTTATATCAAAGATAGCGCTACTATAGTGATATAAAGTACATTAAACATGATGACAACTACTGTATTAATTATGCATTATGGAATTTTATGGGAAAGTTGCATTGCTGCAAACAAAAATTGTACAAGATAAAATTGTGAAAAGTAGAATACATGTTGCAATTTTGAGCGTTCCTGAACATGAAATGCAAGTATTGCAAGTGCTTATTATTTGCATGAAACTTAGAATAGATTAACAATGGTGTGTTTTTAGATGGCAATATGTCTGTGTAATGAGCTGAGAGTAGAATTACATACCAGAGATCGATTCCTATTAGCACTTCATAAATAACATAAGCAGTAGTTTACAATATGAATCATCAATTTTAACTATTATACGTAAATTATGTCAGTTCAATCTCTTGTAAAACTTCGACGTTTGTCACCTAGTCAAGCAAAAATAGTACCTCCTAATGGGAATTCTACTAATTCTAGCATACAAAAAGACTTAGACCTAGGCTATCCAAACAAAGACATTAATATGCTAGGCGACATTGCTCTTCACGAGTCAGAAACTGATGATAATGGCAATAATGTAATCCCAGAAAACGGTAACCATATAAATGACTATATTGAGTCTTCTGTCGAAAAGCGTGTTAATGCTTATGCCTCTGTTGCTGTGGTATCTGCCTTGATTTTTGGCTTCTGTACCAGCGCATTATTCACAGGAGATGCTTATAGTTTCCAGAATCAGAATTTACAATTACCTTTTCTCTTACTAATGTTATCTAGTTTAGGAGCAACAGGATATGCAACAATAGTAATGACATTTCAATTCTACTATGGTACCAGGCTATTAGCAGAAGGAGAAGGATGCGAAATTCAAATCGAGATTTCTAAAAATATTAAGAATAACAAAACAATAACTAATGTAGTTTCAAATACTGAAAAAGTTAAACAGCTTGATAATCAGAATATTAATGATATCGATATAACGACTAAGAATACCAATATAATCTCTGTTCCTGCTGGGGTTTATGCTGCTGAGCAGTTTCTTCTTTCTACTAAAGCCCCCCGTTGGCTGGCAGATAACCTATTTGGCATTGGTACAGTACTATTTGTCACTAGTTTAATCATATTTATGGTGGATAAAGTAGAAAACAGTAGCGATAAAAAAGCTGTGCTCGGTGTGGGGCTAGGATTTGTAGGATTGACGATAGTGCTGCTGGGATATACTGTAAAGACGTATTTTAAATGGAAACATAGATTAGGGAAATGGAAAGGAGAAAAGAAACAACGGTAGTGTTAATTGTTATTTAAAACTGTAAAATAATGTTATTAACTCCAAGAGAAAAATGAATTATTTGCGTAATAGCAGTCGTATCTCTATGTTTCAAATCTTATGTCGTTTGATATTTTACAGCGAATAGGGTGTTCAATGATATCCAAAACTATCCACGTTACCAATAAGATACGATAGAAAAACTAACATGCGTATTATACGAGATTGAGATTTTCATATAAATTGTATTCGCAAGTTCAGGGTGAGAACGAGAATTTATATTTGAGAAGAAAATCATATTACCTGATATCACTTAGCTAGTTTTTTTTCAATATTATTATAGTCGAAAATTATCTGATCCTAATTACGTATATTTTAGCTAAGCCTAATGCATGCTGTATAGTTTATTTTACCAATTAACATTTTATAATTCGTAACCATGGGCAAGAAAGCTGTAAATAAATCTAACGGCACCTCCACAAGCCATAATCCCTCAAGATCATCACATACTATACCCCTTAAGAAAAACGATTCTCGTACTCTTCCTCCTCAACTTGATAAAATCAAAAATGAAGTCCTCTCATTCCAATCACAAATCGCAGAAAATCCACCTAAGGGCTCCACCTTCAAACTCTTTTTTATCATCTCTTTCTACCTTGGATCTAATATGATACTTGGTATAGCCCCTCTCTTATGCTATATAGCTTATGATCCTGAGCAATATATAACTAAATATTGGAATATCTATGGATTCATCCCTGGTTTTGGATATTTACTTGTTATAGGAGTAAGAATATTTTGTTTTCTAGCTGTATTAGATTATTTTATTCCTATTCCTTTACCTGGTCCTAGTTTAAAATGGTGTAAATTTTCTGATGATACTGCCGCGAAATTGCATTATTTCCCCTCCAAAGTAGTCTGGGAGGGCAGTAATAATGATTTTAATCCTAATAGAAATTATCTAGCAGCATTGCATCCACATGGGTTATTTGGAATCTCTTATAATCTATTTTTAAGAGAAATGTGGCGTAGACATGGGGCTTTTACACTTTTTACAGGTGCTGATGTAGTAATGTATTTACCAGTAGTAAGAAGATGTCTACAATTATGGGGATATAGTTCCTGTGCAAAGAAAGAAATGGTGAAGAATTTGAATTTAAAATATCCATTTAATGTCCTAACTTTATTACCAGGAGGTATAGGAGAAATGTTCTATGGGACTAAAAATTCTGAGGAGCAAATTATATTAAGAAAAAGGTATGGTATGTTTAAATTAGCATTAGAAACTGGATCATGTTTGATTCCTCTATATGGAATGGGAAGTAATCAAGTTTTTGATCGTTATTTCACTCAAAATAGTATTCTAGCAAAAATAAGTAGTGTAATGCAGACTAGTATACTGATTTGGACAGATCGATTCGGAATTCCATTTGGATTAGTACCGAAAAAAGAGAAAATAGTATTGGTAGTGGGCAAACCAATTGATCCAATAGAAGTAATGAAAGGGAAGTTATTATCAGGGGATAATGGCCTATCACCGACAGTGGGGTGGTTAGATGGACTGACTGAGGGAGAAGATGGTAGAAAATATTTTAAAAATCCTAGTCAAGAGCAAGTAATAGCCTTACAAGATTATTATGTAAAGGAGTTGAAGGAGATGTTTAAGAGGAATCGACATTTGAAAGGGAAGGACTGGGAGGAGAAAGAGCTGTGGCTAGAAGATGAGAAACCTGAGAAAAAGAAGAAGGAGTAGTGTCGGTAGATTGATGCCTAAATATAGTAGTTTATAGTTGGAAATAATTTACTTATTACACTATCAATTAGTATCATGACATCAAAACTGAGCACATCCTCTTGGTTAAGAATAACTATGTTAGAGCCTAGCTTCTATTGAGATTTTATATTTTCAATATTTTACATTACGTAAAACACATGCATGTATTTGTCATTTGTAAGTGCAATTCTATTTTAAAGTGGATACTGTAGATGTTTTAACTTTTTAATAGCTGCAGATCAAAAACATTTTTTTGAAAAGTTATAGCACGCCTATGTTTTCTTTGAGGAATGGAGATTTTATGTTTGTTTTACATATGCTAATAAGCAAATTTAAGTTTTTTTAAACATTTTTTAGAGCTACTATAGCCGCTAGCGACTTTGCATTAACCTAATTTCAAACATATGCTGCATGATTGTAATCTAATTAAAGCTAGTCACTAGCAAGATTTTTAATCGTAATTGAATCTAAATATATTTAATAAGATTTGAGATATCTAATAATATTAAGATGTAAAATTACCTCCCTCATCCCTGTCTCTCACGTTCTGCGATGAAGAGAGCTTCTACAAATTCTATTGTTTCATTCAAAAGAAGATTCCTCTCCACTAGCAGTAGTACTCGCTCCTATAACTCTTTAAGTTTTACAATGGATAATAACTCTAAAATATTTTCAACTTCTGACTCCTCCCTCCTTATCCGTCCTTTCCAGGAAGAAGATAGTGCTCGTATTGCAAATATTTGGTTAAATGGATTACAACAGACTGCTGATTCACAGAAATACCAATGGCAGAGATGGTTATTTACAAAATTAATGAAAGATTATGGTGAAAGAGCGGTGTCAGAGCAAGGGGATGTAGGACCTGAAGGAAGAAATTTATGGGAAAACTGGGGGAGGGGTACTATGTATGATACGGACTTTAATAATAACAACGATGATACGGTAGCCGTAGATAAAATTCCAAATGATGATACAGTTTCTAAAACTTTGAGTGATCATTCATTAGAAACTAGAGGTAAAGAATCAAGATGTAAAGTGATGTTAGTGGCGGTGGATAAGAATCAGGGTGCTATTCTAGGATGCTGTGGAGTTAAAAGAGGAACGAATGAAAAAGTGGACCTACCTACAGTTACTAACGATGCTAAAAATGATGCTAACAATAGTAACAATGTCAATAACAATTCAAATAATGATGATTTAGATCCTGCCACTTTTTCTATCTGGAGATTGAGTGTTGATGGTAGTTCTAGGAGACGGGGAGTCGGTAAATCTCTTATGGATACTGCTGAGGCATGGGCAAAACAGCATGGGGGAAAGCGTATGCAATTAGTTACGGGAAATCCAGTCGCTAGTGAATTTTACGTAAAGAAATGCGGATATGAGAAACGAATGTATGGAATGAGCTGGTGGCATGAGAAGATGCTATAAATTAATGTTGTATTGGTGCATCGAAAGCTTGTCTATTAAATTATTGATTTTGGATCAAACATGTAAATAGTCTTTTGTAAATATAACTTATGTAATTTGCTGTACAAAAGTTTCCATTCGACGCTGTTTAGTTTCATAATATATTTCGTCCATGATACTTAAATAAAAATTGTTCTTGAATTGTATATGCTGGGTATCTGTTTATCTCACCTTGTAATTGATGAAATGATTTAGTAGTCTTGAGTTGATACATTTCTCAATACTTACATTTTTTTATACCTATACATATTCATAAGTATATAAATATTCATAAGTATATTTAGTTATATTTTCTCTTTTTTTATTGACCTGTTTTTTTCTTTTGTGCTTTTTCTATACCTTAAATGGATTTAGTTAGCTTTTTTCTACCCTAAATGGAACTAGATAACTTTTACTTTTGTAATATTCTGCTGTACAGATATACTAAAATAAAGGATTTTGTTCGTTATAACTTACCATAAAACAGAAATTGGTGCTATTTATATAAAATAATTTAAATATTACCTAAGTCTATAGTATTACCTAATAATTTAATCCACTATTAGTTAATCAATTTTTTTTGAAAGAGCAGAACTCAATTTCGCTGCAGTAGTTACCAGTCTTAGAAGCTCTAATTTTGATCATAATGCATGCCAAATCCTTTTTTTGAAATAAGTTATAAGTAGCTTAAGTACGCTTAGCTGCGTTATGATTAAAGTCACGCTAAATCCTTTTTTTGAAAGAGCAAAGCCATGGAATATTATTTTTTAACATTACATATCATACAGTATACTTTTGAGATGAGTTTAAACTGAGCACGAGTTCATGAGTAGTATTTGAGTATTCAGAGCATGATAATACAAATGTTTTTTAAAAACTATTTATATAATAACTAACTTAGTTATTATTTAATTTTAATGAGCATATATTTTTTGAACAATGAAGTGATATATATGTAATTAACTAACGGTAAAGCTAACTTTAAGTACAAAAATCTAAATGGATTTTTTAAGATAATATACTACATTTTTAATACAATTATTATGTTTTTAATATATTACGATGCTGACTTTGATTCTTACCTACCTTCAAAAGGGAGACCTTTAAGGCTTAAGCATTTAATTATCTCATGGTGGCCTTCATTCCGACTTCTTTCTAACGACTGTCCTCTTACCTTCTCATTACTCACTGCCATACTATTTCACATTAGTTTATGGGTATGTGATGATATTTTTCCAGTATATGCCAAGGTACCAGTAATCAAATAACATTGAATCTACTCATTATTCTTTAAACTATAATAGATAGTATACTGCTGGAGAAAGTTCTATTAGATAATAGAATTCTTGAATCAAGAGGTTATTAAAGGAATAATTGCATTAAGGCAATAGGAAAATTTTGTAACATAATATTAATAGAGGACTACAGTCTAAATTACGGATTACCTCTGTTGATTTAACATAGGATTACTCTAGGCGTATAGAAAATTAGTGGAGAATTGATTAGTAGTTTACAGAGAAAACTTAAAAGTTTTAGTGGATGTGGAATTAGAGCAATGCAGTAGATCAAAGAAATCTGTATGAGGAATGATATTATAGGTAAAGCCACGACTGAAAGCGAAATGATTATTACAAGTAGAAGAAAAAGTTATTGATGACCATTTATATTTTATAAGGATTAGAATTATAGTAGTTTATGATAGAGTCATTCAATTTGTGATTTATGATATTGGATACGCTATTGGTCGAAATTAGAATGTAGACATTGTAGAGAACAGCTATAGAGAACTAATATGGTAGCCGTGGCCCGTGTATAATAATCTAGTCTGGTAGTAATTATTAGTGGGATACTATTTGAATTATTTATAGTATACAAGTTGGTGGTACTAGGGTAACAGTTGGATGTATTATGTATTAACAATCATACAGGAATTGGACTTTACCATGTTTTAGTATTCTAATAGAGGATGGTGTATTTATCGTTTAAATAAGGAAGTAGAATCTTATCTTTTAATACCAGTGAGGTAGGACTAGTAATGATGGGGTTCACATATAGGTTCTTTAAATGAGGAAAGGTTTGTTGAAAATGTGACCGTAGAATGATATGTAATAGTATAGGCGGTGCTCGTTATCATAACATAGTAAATTTTTGTAAGAATTTAAAAATGATTTCAGGTCGAAAAAATTAGTTACTGAAGATGTTATATAGAGGAATTTAATGTTGTTATCTGCATAGTATAATAGGTAGTTAAAGTAGAAAATCAGATTCAAATTAATAGGAGTTACAGGCTTATATACTATAAGTCTGTATGTGGTTTCTAAATTATATGTATTGTCATTGTATTAGAAAAGTTTGATAGATTTTTTAGTATTTTCATTACAATATTATTATGATAATACTGATTGAATCAATTTCTTAATTTCAAAAAAATATCTCTGTGACAGCTTCTGAGTTCGCTATCGTGCAATCGTCGCATCATTAAGGTGAGATCTCAGATTTTGATAGAAGAATCAGTTAATATTACTTACCTAAATAACATTTGTTATGATTTAGAGCTCATTTTTAAAACTATATGATAGTAGTTTTTATTTTGGGATTCGATCAATTCATTGAAGTGCTATTAGAGATAATGGTAGTTAATAGCCCTACGATACAGTGTTCTCTATACTGTATTAAATACCTGTCATAAAACAGAAATTAAAGAAAATACATAATTTATCATAATTTGTAGTACTACAACTATTTCAGTAAGACCGTACGACGATAGATTTTCTTTGATAAAACTATAGGGAGTAAGAGTATAAAATTTCATTTGAGAAATGAGTTAGCTGATAAATTGGAATATTGGCAGTATGATCTAGTTTTCCTTAGTATTATTACCAATTAGAGTTTCACTTACTGCTTATTAGCTTACAGAATTTAAAAAAGTAATAGTATAATTTTCTCTGCAAAGTCACTGGAACTTAATTTATTCTATTTTCTCTGCATGTAACATTCTAATTTAGGTAGTTTTTTTTTCCATAGATAATTATATTACTATTTGCAAATTGTAATATTTTAGATTTTTATCCATAATTTACTGTATAACAACTT
>Ga0099798_10093_pt1 | contig 26802 bp, 29 predicted proteins | sample Uncmet_Sort29A_1_FD_89870 | JGI IMG/M metagenome (GOLD analysis project Ga0099798, IMG submission 89870) | Marine eukaryotic communities from CALCOFI LINE 67, Pacific Ocean - CN13ID_Sort29A_1 | ecosystem: Environmental > Aquatic > Marine > Oceanic | place: Pacific Ocean: Monterey Bay | collected...
CCATAATACGTATCTAATAAAACTGATCCTGACTACAGTACACGTTTGATAGACTGTAAATAATTTCTTACACGTGAGGATCACCCGAGCCTGTCTGTTGTAACGAAGAGGTGGGCGTGTCCGTCCGGCCGACACGTGTCATTCACATTGCGGGCCGCAGCCGACGTAGAGTGGGTCAGATTTTAAGGATTCACTGCCAAGATGCAAAAAACAGTGTAGTGGGCAGCGAAAAAGGACAATATTTTCGAGCAGTGACGACCCTGGAGATTGCTCGAATTGCCAATAGTGTGCGGAGGGTAAACACAGTCTTCGACATTTTTCTTTTTTCCGAATAAAAAACGAATATGGAGGAGTAGGATTGGATCCGAATTTATTTTAAGAATTGGTTTCGACCCGAAACAGTATAGAGGACTGGTTCTGTTTTTGTTTGTGTCTTCCAGGACCGCGGGTTTAACACAGTGAGAGGGGGCTTTTCAGAGGGGTTTCTTCCTCGGCTTCCTCGGCCTCAACGATAGGATTCTGACTAAATAAAAAATACGTATCTGACCAATTTCAGACGGGAAATCAAAACGTGGAAAATAATTTTCAACTTTCATCACCACCAGTTGCTCTCCCGGTTTTTTTAGTTGTGAGATAGATCTGATGTGAAAGCCGGGGGCTCGCAAACTACAAAGACGAACGAAAACCGTGTCATCGACGCCATGAGCCGGACATCTATTTGTACAAAATGGTATGAGGTTTTTGAACAGTTGAAAATCACAACGGGGCCGCGGTATTCTTGTGGCCCTGAAGTTGTGCATTATCTGTGCGGTCTGCGGGGTGATTTGGCATTGCGGAATTTGTTCTCCTCTTTCTTCTTGGGCAGGCGGACGGGGGGGGGGGCTGGTTTGGGAATCTCGCTCGCTCGTTTGATGCAAGTTGTCATGAAAAGTTAACGCACCTGCATTGGAACTGTCCCAGACGAGTCGAGTTCACCTCAAATCGGGCCCCGCAAGAATAATATTTATTGCCAGATACCGCGAAAGGAATAATCTGATCATTTTTATAAACTATTATATGCACCCAGAAATCAAAACTCAACGCGATTCAGCGGGAGAAAAATGAAATCGTCCGAGCCGGAGCAGCAGCAGCAGCAGGAAGCCGCGAACCATGGCCCGGTCCCGGAATCTGCTGGTTCGAAAGAGGGCAAGAGCTCGAGCCCCTCGCCCGACAAGACTCCGCCTCGCAGCACCCAACAGTCCCAAAATAAGAAACCGGGTATAGCCGAGAGACTTTCGCAGTTCCCTGCCTGGATCGAGCGTTCTGGTTCCGCGTGGTGGGGGCGACAGGGCGCGCGATGCGCAACGTACCCGAAAACGCACATTGCCGGCGTCTTCCTCTTTTTCCTCGTCATGTTGCCAGGCTGGCTTCTGATCGAAACCGAAACAAAGGGGGACCGGCTGTGGGCGTCACAGACCTCGCGCCCCGCGCTGATGCGCGACTGGACTTCCGCGAATTTCCCGACCGCGCCGAAGTTTTTCCAGCTCATGATTGTTCGAAAAAACGCGTTGAAGGAGAAAAATTACCGCATGAAATTCGGCAAGGATTTAGTCAACCTCTCCTTCAAGCTCAACGAGCTGATTATGAAGGTGGAGACGGAGAAAGACGTCTATGACGTCACCTCTGGTTTAAAATATGAGGATGTCTGTTTCAAAGATGGTGCGGGACGGTGTTTGCGGAGCGGGTTGCCACGCATGTGGGGGTTTTCGAAGGAAACGTATGAAAATGAAGTTTCGACAGATTTGGACGTGGTGAAGAAATTTGCAACCACCAAGTTTTGGCCGGGCACCCTGCTCAGTCTCAACCCTTCCGATTGGATTCACGGGTATCCGGCAGATATCGAGGCAAAGGCTGCGAGCGGTGAGGAGGTTTTTGTGAAAATGGTGGTCCAGCAGTACCCGTACGTGTACGGAAAGGACGAGAAGGCAAACGAAGCCACCGGGTGGAACTGGGATAGAGGCGCGGTAAAGGCTTTGAAAAACTTCAACGATCCAAACTATGACGTGTACATGATTGGGGAAAAGTCTCTCGACGACGAGGTAGAACGTGTTGTGGAGGGGGACACGACTTTGAACGCGATGTGTTATACCATTATGTTCACTTTTTGCGTGCTCTGGATCAGCCGCATCCCACGATACCACATTGCGCAGCGCTGGCTGAAGGGAAAAGAGCAAGACGGCTACACGGCGGCAGCGGGGGAAAAACAGAAACTGCAGCCCTATTCGAAATTGCGACACCTTTTTGTCGCGTACAGGGGCTGCGCGGGGTGGTTCTCTATTCTTCTCGTGGTGATGGCGACGCTAGCGGGCTACGGGTTTTGCATGTATTGCGGGGTCAAATTCTCGACCATTCATCTCGTGTTACCCTTCATCATTGTAGGCATCGCCGTGGACGACGTGTTCATCATTGTGAACGCGTTTGACGCTTTTGAGGGGCAAGAGTTGACGGTCGCCGAAAAGGCGCAAAGGGCGATGACACAGGTCGGCATGTCAATCACTTTGACGTCCACCACTGATCTCGCGGTTTTTTTACTGGGACTGACCACATCCTACCCCGCAGTGCAGTATTTTTGCGCCTATGCCGCGGTAACCGTGACGTAAGCACATTTTAACTGGGCAAAAAAATATTTAACGAATATTTTTCAATCTCCATTATACTAACCCAGAAGTTGAACGAAACATTATTGCTCCGTAAGAATTATGAATTACAAGCCGTGACCGCACCGCGCCACACGAGCGCGGTGCTCGGCTTGATAGGGCCTAACCCTTAGGGTGACGTGATTCTAGTTTGGTTGACGTAATTGGCGGGGGGTTGGTCGAGTGGGAAAAAAGATTGCGGGCCCAGGTCCAAAAAATGGACCCACCCGAAAAATTCGCCGCTGGAAAATCGCGCGCGGCTGACGGCCGCGCGCGATCGCCCCGCCTGGAAGTTTGTGGCCCTAGAACTGCGACCCCTTGTTGCCGGCCGCCCGGCGCGCCTCGTTGCCGGCGTCCGAAATGTCGGTCTGTAGACGGATCGCGCGCGGCTGACGGCCGCGCGCGATCGCCCCGCCGGCGAGTTTGCGGGCCTAGAATTCCGGGACCCCCCCGGTTGCCGCGCGCAGATTACCGACACCCGCTGTTGTGGGCGCCCAAAATGTAGTATTGGGGCGTAGACGGATCGCGCGCGGCTGACGGCCGCGCGCGATCTGCACCCCCCCAACCCCCCCGCACGCGGGGGGGCTTGTAACTCAACGATCGCGAGACCCCCCCCCCAGCTGCCGCGCTCATTTGCCCAATTTGGACATTGGAGACTCAAGATTTCTCAAAATCTCTTAAGAAAACCTCTTAAGAGAGGGAAATTAAGCGTTTATGGGCGCATTTCGAGTTTTATGGGCGCATTTAAAACTCGCGCTTTCTTACGATCTCTTAAGACGTCCTCTTAAGACGTCCTCTTAAGAGACCTCTCTTAAGACGTCCTCTTAAGAGACCTCTCTTAAGAGACCTCTCTTAAGACAAATCGGGTCAGCGAAACTTCTGCTCTCTTAAGAGGACGTCTTAAGAGCACGTCTTAAGAGACCCCTCTTAAGAGACCCTCTTAAGAGAGCCTCTTAAGATCGCGGTACTAAGCGTTTATGGGCGCAATTTGGCCCTTTTTAGCCAAAAATCAACTTTTGAGAAAAAATGGATTTCTGGGCGCGAAACACCATTTTTTCTCCAAGTTGCATTTCTATAAGAATTATATATATTTATAATTTGCCCAGTTAAAATGTGGGCCCTCTCGCACTTCCTCTGAAACCACAGCTTCTTTTTCCGTTCCAGCTTCTTCTCGTACTCGAGCTGGGCCTTGCCCACCACCTTCTCCAAGTGCTCCGTGATGAACACCTCGTAGTTCGACAGCGTTGTGCGCGGTTGTTCTCGAGGCAAATAATTCATAATTCTTACGGGACACACGCAAAATAAGGGTCGTTCAGCTAGCGATTAAATTGGAAATCGAAAATAACACTACTCCGAGAACAACTACGCTTACTGGGCAGTTTGGTCTTCATCACCAGTTCCTCGGCGTGTTCCTTCCTCTTTTCCTCATGCAACGCGGTTGTTCTCGGGATAGTTTCGGGCAAATAATTCATAATTCTTACGGAGCAATAATGTTTCGTTCTGCTCTAGTATAATGGAGATGGCAAAACGAAGAGTATGGAAAATATTAACTATTCCGAGAAAAACCAGTTTACTTTGCTCATGCAAAGCAGTCTCCATCTCCTCAAAGTCCTTCTCGTCCTTCAGTTTGTCGGAAGCGCACCTGGCGGGGATGATCGCGCCCTCAAACTCACGCAAAGTCCTCGCGAGATGGTCGATCCTCTTGTACTCCTGCTTCAACTTGCGGATTTTGTCCTGACGCATCTTTTCGGCAAACGCATCCTTCGCGCTCTGCACGGTCTCAACGTCGAGCTCCCCCATCTGTTTTTCGGAAATGATTTCGTGGACGTTCGTAAACTTCCCAATCTTAAAGTTCTGTACGTCCTTAAACTGCATCTGCAGTTCCGTAATCAGTTCCTTCACGCGCTTCAGCTCCTTCTGCTTCTGAAGCTGCAGGGCGGTCTCTTCAATCTTCTTCTTGGCGTCTTGTAAGTGCATCCCTCTGGAGCAATTAATTGTGATATTTCAGAAATGAATATTTTTGGATCTCCATTATGTTAGACCAGAACGAAACATTATTGCTCCGTAAGAATTATGAATTATTTGCCCCGGAGAGATGCACGCACTGGCGTCTTCCTCGCGTTTCTTCTTGGCGTTTTGCCTCTCCAGCTTCTTAGCCTGTTCCTCCTCGTCCCTCTTGCGTTCCTCTTCTTCCTTGTCTTCCTGCTCCCTAAACTCCTTCCGGGCGGAGATCTCTTCCAAATGGGACTCGATCCTCATGTGCTCGAACTGGATCTTCTCGGAGATGTCCTGAAAGAGGTAGGCCCTGGCCTGCTGCCTCTTCAACTCTTCCGGAGTCCTACCAAAGCATAGAGAAGAAGACTCTTGCTCGGATTCTTCGGGGAAGGGCACGTCCACGGGGACGCCCACCTTCTTCAGGGCGACCTGCAGGCAGGCGGCGATCTTCTGCAGCGGCTGCTGGAAGGCCTGGAGGGCGGAGTCCTTCTTCATTTGCTCTTCGGGGGCCGCGGTAGACGGGAAGATGATCGCCTTCTGCTCGGAGTCCATCTTCGCGCACACGCCAAAGTCCTGCTTCCTAGACTCCTGAACAATCCACTTTTCCGCCAAAGCAAAATCGGCGATGACCGGCTTCACGAGGGTGGACAGTTTTTCCAGAGAAATATTGGCGCTCACCTTCGCAATCTGCTTCAGCAACTTGAAGAACACCACCTTCCTCAGCTGTAAGTGCATCTCTCCGGAGCAATTAATTGTCAAATTTCAAAAATGAATATTTTTCAATCTCCATTATACTAGACCAGAACGAAACATTATTGCTCCGTAAGAATTATGGATTATTTACCCCGGAGAGATGCACGCATTTCCTCAGCTGGTCGACGTACACCTTCAGAGATTCGGAGCCCTCCTCTTCCGATGTTTCGAGCGAGTCCAAGAGGGGCCCCACCTCTTCGCACAAACGGATGTCGACGGTGGGGGAGTTCTCCAGAATGTGGAACAGCTTCTGCACAGTTTCCGAAGACTGGGTGAGGATGTTTTCCCTGGTGAGATCGGTGATGAGAGTCTCCTTCGAGGGAATCGACGACAGCCAGAAGAGAGATGCCATGTGTGCCTGCATCTCTCCGGAGCAATTAATTGAGAAATTTCAGAAATGAATATTTTTGGATATCCATCATACTAGACTAGAACGAAACATTATTGCTCCGTAAGAATTATGAATTATTTGCCCCGGAGAGACGCACTTACGATGCCATGTGACGCTGTTTCTCATATTCCTGCTGCGCCTTCTGCCCGCCCAGGACGAGGTTCTGCTGCTCCTTTCCGGCTTCGTCAGGCACGCACAGGGTGGCGAGCACAGCTTTGGAGGCCATTTCCAGACGGTCTTCCTTGGAAAAATTCTTCTTTTCCTTGTAGAGCACAAAGTTGCGCAGGGACGCGCGGGAATGCCAGAGGAAAGATTTCGACTTCCAAGAGATCGAAGACAAAAACTTGTAGTACTCGGCAACATATTGCGGCTTCCTCTTCACCTTCATCATCAGGGAATGCAAATCCTCAGCCGTATTAAAACACTCTTTCCACAACTTGAGGTCACCCGCCTTGCGCAACTGAAATAGGCGGGACTTGATCGTGAGATGGACGGTCTCCTCATCGTTGGGGTCCACCGAAAACGGGTTCGGGGTGGTCCTCTTAAACAAGTTGAGGTAGTTGTTCCGGATGATATCGCACAGCCTCTTGAATTCGGAGACACGTTCGTACTTGACGCAGAATTCGAGCCCCTTCTCGATGGTCTGGTGGTAGAGCTTCTCGGATTTCGCGTTGGATTTGAACACATCCAAAATCTGCTTGTAGGTGTTGAAGAGGAAACGCAACGCCTGCAAATGTTCCTTCTCCGTCTTCTGCTTGAGGCGCTCTTCCTTTCCCTGGAAGCAGAGCCTCAACGCCTTCACCGGGGTGTCGAGGACTTCCAAATCTTCGACCTTCTCCAGATTTTGAGAAGCACCACCCGCAGCCTTGATCTTTTTCTCGATCGCGAGAACAGCCTTCTCCGCCAGCTCCCTGAAGTAGCAAGTCACTTGGCCCAGCGGTTTTTCGAGGGGATAGTTTCGGGTAAATATTTCATAATTCTTACGGAGCAATAATGTTTCGTTCTGGTCTAGTATAATGGAGATCGAAAGTATGAGTACGGAAAATAGCTATTCCGAGAAAAACCACTTAAGGTCACTTGGCCCAGCGATTCGGCGTCGGTCTGCTGGGTGAGAGAGCGGTACGCGATGAGCGCATCCCTGGCAATGTCCATCTCCTGATCCTCGACCGCAATCTTCAGCACTTTCTGCGCGATGCTCTTGTGGGCATTGGTCTGCGCCTGGCGGAACTTCTTGTGCTTCAAGGCTTCCAAGAGCAGGAGGGTGGAGTCTTCGCGGTTGCCCACCTCGAGGAGGGTGTCGGCCCTCTTGAGGACGGCCTCGGGCGTTTGGAAGGAGGAAATAGAAATCGACATCTTTTGTTTTAGTTCTCTAAAAGACGAGTTCTAAAAGCTACTAGTTTCCTAGAAAATAGTCTTCTTCTTCTTTTTCTTCTTCTTCGTAGTAGTAGTAGTAAGTGTGTGTGTGTCGGTTTCGACGTGTGTCGTGTGTAGGTTTATAGGTTTAGTTGACGAGCCTTATAATAGGTCGCCAAGTAAAGGAAATCGTGGAGTTGATATCCCTGTTGTGTGTTTTTTGTGCAAGAAAGGAGGAAATGGTTTGTTTTTTCGTATATTGGCAACGAATTCATTCCTTTCCTGGCGGTGATTGGAACTGATGCATTCCTTTTTTCTTCGGACGAATTCGGCAGAATAGTTGCGACTTTCTCGACTCGTGTGATGTCAGACGGAATTACGGAATTGAACTTGGGTCGGACTCGAATTCGACTTCTCTCGGACGCCTCCAATGCCAATGGGCGAGGGCAGTTTTCAATATCAAGACAAAGATTCAGGACGGACGAACGGACGAACGGAATGGATTTCGTTTTCGGCCTAAGCGACTCTTACATATGTATGAGCGGCTGATGGACTGACGGCACAGGATCTTATTATTATGGACCTAGTATTGCGACCCCGTGGTCAGAATTATGATTGTTTTTTAGGGGAAAATGAACAGGTGTGTGTCTCTGAAATAGAACTATCTCCCCCACCCCCACTTCCCGCGGAATCTGCCACGCAGCCCTCCCTCCAACTCCTTACTGACTGTGTCTACAGAAGAAGAAAAGGGTTTTTTTTTTTTGTGGCGCAAATATCGCATTCCAACGCAAAAAGAAAACGTAAACTATTGGTATCACGACAACCTCGAAATTTCCAATTCTTTTGAAAAAACGCCTGGACACCGCGAATCTATTATCTTCATCGTTTCTTGCACTGAGCGTAGTCTACGTTTAAAGTTTGAACGTTGTTTGAAGCAGGTCAATTACATTGACTCGTGAGCGAGTGGTCCGCTATAATGTGAACGTCATTATAATCGTGCCGTGCGCTCACGACGCAACGCTTTGCGCCTAATGCGGCGGGCGGTATTTTTTATCAAAACTGCGGTATTTTTGTATTCTGACAATAGGCTTACGAGGGACGCGAGTATTACTGGACCTATACTCTAGATGTTATATTTTGCCACTAGGCCCGTATTTATTTATGTATGTATTTTTTTTTAGCGCACTCTGTTGGGCTCCCGAAGTCTGACCAGACTAGCGCACATGGGCCGAAGAACTGCCCAACTAATTGTTACCTATCTTGGATCGCATACGCCGTTGCGGTTGTGTCGCATTTTGCAATTGAACTATTCCTCAGTCTGAATCAAACGAACTACTGGGCCCCATCCGCAATTCTTCTGAGTCGTTCGTGAAATTCTCTGCTGGGCAACTGTGAGTTCCGTAAGAATTACGATTGAATCACTCCCAAGAAATGAATGAACTCTCCACTTTCAGGCTCTAGCAATCTGGCGGAGTTCTTCGTAGGCTCCTGCGATGGACTGCAACCTCTCTTCATCAACGTCCTCCAGGGCGCGGCCGTACTGCGTCACCGCGGCCCGGCAGATCGATGCGTAAACTTGCGGGTCCGACGGCAACCTGGCGACATCTACGTCCTCCAGGACGTAGCCCCACTGCGTCACCGCGGCCCGGCAGATCGATGCGTAAACTTGCGGGTCCGACGGTAACCTGCCGATATTCACGTAGTGCAGGGAGGAGCCGTACTGCGTCACCGCGGCCCGGCAGATCGATGCGTAAACTTGCGGGTCCGATGGCAACCTGTCGATATTCACGTGGTGCAGCGAGGAGCCGATATGCGTCACCGCAGCCCGGCAGATCGATGCGTAAACTTGCGGGTCCGACGGCAACCTGTCGACATTTACGGATTTCAGGGCGGAGCCGTGCTGCGCCACCGCAGCGTCGCACAGCGTTTTGTACGAAATGGGGCCAAGCCCCGTGGTGTCTATAATATTCAAGATATCTCGAAAGCTCTCGGACCAAGAGCTCACTTCATTCAAACAGCGTTCCAGCGCCTCCTGCTCCTCCCCACTGACACTCACAGGCTCTTCCTCCGCAACCGACTCCAAGTCGTCGCTTGACAATGAACATGTACTTGAGCTGTCTCCCCCAGACGTCTCATCATCATTCTCTTCTGGGCCATCCTCGCCACCCAGCTGCCGGTGCTGTTGCTGCTGCTCTCCCTTCTCCGGCGCCTGCTGCGCGGTCTCCCCATCAACGTCGCTGCTCAGGACGACATCTTCTGGAGGCGACACTCGCTCCTGAACGTCATGCTGACTCCCTGCTTGTTCCTCTTCTTCTGGACGAGGATAACCGGCGTTCTCAACATTACTTCCTCTCAGAGCGGGGTGCGCCTGCGAAACCTGCGACCTCGTGACGGAGAGCTGTTCCTGCGTTCGGTTATCTGCGCTGCGAAGAGGATTGCTGCCGAGTGCAAACTTCCATCCAGCGTAGCCGAGGACCCCGAGCACAAACCCGCCACATACGACCTTCTTGAAGCTCACCATCTTCTTTCTGAAAGAACTGAACCTCGATTGTATACTACGGTGGGTCCGACTTGGTACGTGATTGCTTGGTTGATTGGCTGATTGATTGACACCCTTGGGGAATATTGCCAGCCGATGCTAGAGACGACGACGCTGAACTAGCTTCCTTATTCTAGAAGAACTGATAGCTGCTAGTGCTCGATGCTGGGTACTGATAGAGTTTTGAGCTGCTTGATAGCTTCCTTGTTTTCTGGAGAATGTCTGAATGTGCAAGTCTGAATAATTATTTAGAGGCAGCACCTTTGGTTCTGAACAATGATATCCCGACGAGCAAAAAGTTGCGTGCGGACAAAAATCGGACTCTCGACGGCTTGAATCTTGCGTACGGACCGTGATGAGAATGCTTTCGGACAGTTGGAGATATCAAGACGAAGATTCTTCCAGACAGAGAATGGACGAACGGAATGGATTTCGTTTTCAGCCGGAGACCCAAGGGATAGTTATTTTCTATACTCTTATTTTCGATCTCAATTATACTTGGACAGAACGAACATTTGATTTTTGCTCCGTAAGAAGTATGAAAAAATGACCCGAAACTATCCCGAGAGGGATTCCCTGACTTCTATTTAATTTATGAGGATCGGCTGATGGACTGACGGCACAGAGGGTGTCTAATGTGGCTTTGTGTGTTTCTGAAATAACTCAAACAACTCTCCCTCCCCCAGTTCCCGACCGCGGGCCTGCCACGCAGCAGCCGCCCCCAACTCCTTACTGTCTGCATGTCTGCAGAAGAAAAGGGACACACCTTCTTTCCAATTGATTTTTTTTTGTGGCGCAAATATAGAATTCCAACGCGAAAAGAAAACGTAAACTATTTTTTTTGAAAAAACGCCTGGACCTCACAAATCATATCTTCATCGTTTTTTGCACTGAACTTAGTCTACGTTTGAAGTTTGAACGTTGTTTGAAGCAGGTTAATAACATTGACTCGTGCGCGAGTGGTCCGGTTATAATGTGAACGTCATTATAATCGGACCACTCACTCACGAGTCAACGCTGTACGCTTAATGCTGCGAGCAGTGTTTTTTATCAAAACTGCGGTATTGTTGCATTCTGACAATGGGCTTACGGAGGACACGAGTATTACTGGACTTATACTCTAGATGTTGTATTTTGCAACTGGACCTGTATTTATTTATGCATGTGTTTTTTTTTGGCGCACTCTGTTGGGCCCCCTGTCTGAACGAGTCTGACCAGACTAGCGCGCATAGGCCAAAGAACTGCCCAAACAATTCTTACCTATCTTGGATCGCATACGCCGTTGTGTCGCATTTTGCAACTGAACTATTCCTCAGTCTGAATCAAACGAACTAACGGGTTCCATCTGCAATTCTTTTGAGTCTCTCGTAAGCTTCTCTGCTCGGCAACCGTGAGTTCCGTAAGAATTACGATTGAATTAGTTCCGAGAAATGAACGAACTCTCCACTTTCAGGCTTCAGCAATCTGGCGGATTCGTTCGTAGGCTCCTGCGATGGACTGCAACCTCTCTTTATCAACGAATGCCAGGGCGTAGCGTCCCCGCGTCACCGCAGCTCGACAGATCGATGCGTAAACTTGCGGGTCCGACGGCAACCTGTCGATATTCACGTGACGCAGCTCGACGCCGTACTGCGTCACCGCGGCCTGGCAGATCGATACGTAAACTTGCGGGTCCGACGGCAACCTGTCGACATCTACGTGCTCCAGGGCGTAGCCGTTCTCCGTCACCGCGAACAGGCAGATCGATACGTAAACTTGCGGGTCCGACGGCAACCTGTCAACATTCACGGAACGCAGCGCGTAGCCGTTCGATGTCACCGCAGTTTGGCAGATCGATGCGTAAACTTGCGGGTCCGACGGTAACCTATCGACATCTACGTGCTCCAGGGCGTAGCCCCACCGCCTCACCCCAGCTTCGCACAGCGTTTTATACGAAATAGGGCCAAGCCTCGTGGTGTCAATAATATTCAAGATGTTGTCTAGATCGTGGCAGGCGGAGCTCACTTCATTCAAACAGCGTTCCAGCGCCTCCTGCTCCTCCCCACTGGTATTCATAAGCTCTCCGTCCCCGCCCGACTCCGAGCCGTCGCTTGACGATGAATCCGTACTTGAGCTTTCTCCCCCAGACGCCTCATCATCATTCTCTTCTGGGCCATCCTCGCCACCCAGCTGCCGGTGCTGTTGCTGCTGCTCTCCCTGCTCTGGCGCCTGCTGCGCAGTCTCCCCATCAACGTCGCTGCTCAGGACGACATCTTCTGGAGGCGACACTCGCTCCTGAACACCATGCTGACTCCCTGCTTGTTCCGTGAGCACATTTTAACCGAGCAAAAAAATATTATGTATTCAAAAAAATACTCAATGAATATTTTTCATTCTCCATTATACTAGACCAGAACGAAACATTATTGCTCCGTAAGAATTATGAATTATTTGCCCAGTTAAAATGTGAGCACGCTTGTTCCTCTTCTTCTGGACGAGGATAACCGGCGTTCTCAACATCATTACTTCCTCTCAGAGCGGGGTGCGCCTGCGAAACCTGCGACCTCGTGACGGAGGGCTGTTCCTGCGTTCGGTTATCTGCGCCGCGAAGAGGATTTCTGCCGATTGCAAACTCCCATCCAGCGTAGCCGAGGACCCCGAGCACAATCCCGCCACATACGACCTTCTTGAACCCCACCATCTTCTTTCCGAAAGAACTGAACCTCGATTGTATTCTATACTACGGTGGGTCCGACTTGGTACGTGATTGCTTGGTTGATTGGTTGATTGATTGACACCCTTAGGAAATATTACCAGCCGATGCTAGAGACGACGACGCTGAACTAGCTTCCTTATTCTACAACTGATAGCTGCTAGTGCTCGATGCTGGGTACTGATAGAGTTTTGAGCTGCTTGATAGCTTCCTTGTTCTCTGGAGAATGTCTGAATGTGCAGTTGTGAATCATAATTATTTAGGGGCAGCAACTTTGGTTCAAACAATATTAATATCCTGACGAGCAAAAAGTTGCGTGCGGACAAAATCGGACTATCGACGGCTCGAATGTTGCGTACGGACGGTGATGAGAATGCTTTTGGACAGTTGGAGATATCAAGACGAAGATTCTTCAAGACAGAGAACGGACGAACGGAATGGATTTCGATTTCAGCCGGAGACCCAAGGGATAGTTATTTTCTATACTCTTATTTTCGATCTCAATTATACTTGGACAGAACGAACATTTGATTTGTGCTCCGTAAGAAGTATGAAAAAATAACCCGAAACTATCCCGAGAGGGATTCCCTGACTCTTATTTATGAGGAGCGGCTGAACGACTGACGGCACAGAAGGGGTCCAATGTGGTTTTGTGTGTTTCTGAAATAACTCTCTCTCCTCCAGTTCCCGCAGGCCCGCCACGCAACCCCCCCCAACTCCTTACTGTCTGCATGTCTGCAGAAGAAAAGGGAAACACCTTCTTTCGAATTGAATTTTTTTTGAAAAAACGCGTGGACCTCATAAATCTATTATCTTCATCGTTTTTTGCACTGAACTTAGTCTACGTATACTTTGAACGTCGTCTTGGAAGCAGATTAATTGAGATTAATATTCACAATCTTCACCGCAGCATTTCTCTCTTCACACAAACTGTATTCACCACAACCCGCAACGGCGCGCAATCTCAATCAATCAGTCGTCGTCTGCAAAATCGCTGTCCCGACTGCTTTTAATCGCGCGGAAGATGAAGAGGACGCCCCCAAATCCCGCAGCGATCGCGGTGCCGATTTTTGCCGGGTGGTCGAAGTTGAAGCTTTTTTTTTTTTACCCCCGACCGTTCAGTATTGTCGGGCCCTACGGGAAAGCAATATTATCCGGTATTGGGGGGGGGGTTGCGTGGCGGGCCTGCGGGAACTGGAGGAGAGAGAGTTATTTCAGAAACACACAAAACCACATTGGACCCCTTCGTAATGCCAAATTCCAATGGTAATATTAAATATTCTCATACCCAACTTTCGATCTCCATTATACTAGACCAGAACGAAACATTATTGCTCCGTGAGAATTATGATTTTTTTGCCGGAAAAAAAAATACAACTGCCATGCGTTGCTTAGATAGAGGTCGAGTTCCTTTGGCTTCGTCCGGCTTTCGTCAGGCTCAACCCACGGGGCATCGTATTTTATGCCTTTTTTATTGCGCGGACGATCAAATCATAGAAGAGTCACGGGGGCGATCGAATCATTTTAATAAACTGTACAGAAACACCTATCGGATTTTTCTGAAGTGAAATAAACCGTTCAGTTCCAACATAATATTTCTCATACCCGATTTTCGATCTCCATTATACTAGACCAGAACGAAACATTATTGCTCCAAAATAATTATGATTTTTTTGCCCGATTGTCGAGTACAAAAGTGTTAATAAATACCCTTCTTCACCGCCCGGCCCTTGGTCCTTCCATACAACAGCGGCGTGTCTTCATTTTCATCCTCCAGTTCCATCAGATACCATTTTGCCTGTGCCTTTTTCGTCTTCTCCTTCATGTACACCAGCACTACCGAGGCCTTTGGGTTTCCGGACGGGGCGCTGCAGCCACTTTTTTTGGAATCGTGTGGGTTTGTTTTTGCGAAATTTGTTCTGCTTCGTTCTCGGAATCTTTTAAATACAATGTTGCAGCAAAATCGTGCCATAGGTGCGGGGTGTTTTCTCGTTCGCAAATCAACACTGATCAAAAACTAAAGTACAGAGTGCATTCCCACACCTTAGCCCGCCCTTTTTCCTCCCAATGGATGAACTTCTCGAATCGGGAATGGTAGAAGAAGTGTGAAAACGCGTAGAGACCGCGAAGGTTGTGCGCACATTTTAACGGGGCAAATAATTCATAATTCTTACGGAGCACAAATGTTCGTTCTGGTCTCGTATAATGGAGATCCAAAAATATTCATTTGAGAAAATATGCCCAGTTAAAATGTACTTACGCGAAGATTGCTAATGTCCACTGGCGGCGTGGTCACATTCTGGTGTGTTAGTGGGGACACCTTCTGTTCGCCCTCGCCGAGCACAAACATTACCTTTTTTGTTCCCGGGGTAAATAATTCATAACTCTTAATATGGAGCATAAATATTCGTTCTAGTTCCAAGTATACTCGAGATCGAAAAATAGAAAATTTTTTGTGGGCGTGGGTGGGTGGGTGGGTTGATGAAACCCCAAATTCTAATCACATCACCCAAGTTCTCTCCTCGCACTATACCGTATGACAGTGTTATTTTTAGAGATTCAATATTTCGGCGCAGCTTTGCATTATTACAGAAACAAGTGTCGTCAATCAGCAACAAACACATTCCATAACATGTACATTAGGGTAGTGTTCCGAATAACTTTGCTGTGTTGGCACGGTAAGCACATTTTAACTGAGCAAAAAAATATTAAATTTTCAAAAAAATATTTAATAAATATTTTTCAATCCCCATTATACTAGACCAGAACGAAACATTATTGCTCCGTAAGAATTATGAATTATTTGCCCAGTTAAAATGTGAGCACGTTGGCACGAGCATCCACGCTAATGTCCCTAGGGTGGAGACTACTAACGATATTCCCAGCAGGGTAAAACATGTTCGCATTCCCTGTCCTTTCGCCATTTTTTTTTTATTTTTTCGTGTCAGCTGCACAGTTTTTTTGTTCTCCTGCTGCTATTCTGCTATTCTGCTATTTTTCACCACCTCTGCGTCTTCGGTTGATACATAGCGGCTCGCCAGTTTTATCTTATTTTCCACCAAGCCGTGTTTTATGCATTACTGGTCTGAAAACATCGGTATTTCACACGTGAGTTTTCGCCACCCACAACTGACAGTCTTCTTTATATGGTTTTCAATGGTGGGTGGTTTGCGAATTGATTCGTCGGTACTCCTCGGTGGTTTGCGACTGGAAATTGATATTGAACGATGGAGTTATCTTTGCGAATTCATTTCCCCATGAGAAATTTTTCTGAAACACGAATCGAGAAGCGGAGTCCCTCTTCGCCAACCCTTTTTTTGGCCGTTTTTTTTTTGCCCCTCCCCTCCCCTCCGGGAGTGTACATTCACCCTACTAGATAGAACAGCTCTGCGGTCGGTCACCGGCTTCCTCAGAACTGTTGCTTTTCGTTTCACAAACACTCTCACAATCTTTATACCTGGTCAGAATCATTTTTCGGGGCCTTTACACGAGCAGTAGTATTAATACACTCTCAAGGAGTCCTGAATTATGTCAAAACTGCCGTGTTCTTTTTAGGGAATTCTTTTTTCCCCATTTTTCATGTGCTTTCCCTGAGCATATCGAAGAGCAACAACATCTCGTGTATTTGCGTTTTTATCCGGCTGCTTCTGTCGACCTCGGCATCAAATTTCTCGGTCAAGAAAGCTTCCTTTTTCCCCAAAAAATCGAACGCATGTTGCAACTCCATCTCCACGAAAAAGCCCAGGCCTGTGGAAACAAATATTTTCGAGGTGTCTTCGACGCGTGTCTTCGCGAACACCATCGATATCCCCAAATTCGTGAGGCAGTCCATCTGCTTCGATCCGTCCTGGATTTTTTGGGGGGCTTTTTGTGACGGCCCTGGAGTGAAAAAAATCGTGACTCTACGGAACCGTTGCCTCTCTCCTAGAAAATCATGAAAATAATAGTTATACGGGGGGGGACACAAACAATCTGCACGACGGCGGGGTCCAACCTGAACAAAAAAATGCACATTTCCGCATTAAAAAGTACCGGATCTTCCGCCTGTTTCTGCATAAGTTCGTCCAAATTGTTTTTTAGGGACTGTAATTCCCGAATATCATCCGCAATCTTCTGGGTTCTCTCCAGAGACTTCTGTAAATCCGGTTTCAAGGTCTCCGCCACAAACTCCTCATACTGCGCGAGGACTGCGGCCTTCTCCTCGGGGGTCGGCATTTTTTGTTCTATGTCTCTACGGTCTCAGACCAACTTTAATACGTGGATTTCTGTATCTCTAAATCTCCTTGGGGTTCGGCATCTGTGTAAAACTGTGACTGTCTTCCGTTTCTACGTATCTAAACTTGGTACTATGAGGTTATGATGATGTTTGTCCTATGGATTTTATGGTGTACGTTATTGACAGATGGTACCTGCGCATACTACTACGCTCGCTATTAAAGCATGTTTTCATACTTTTCGTTCTCCCGACAACTATCCGTTTTGACGAGAACTCTTGAGCACCTGTTTTGAGAAGAGAATTGGCACACTTGTGAAAGCTGGTTCGCGAGGGGCAGGACGAATTCTGAACCATATGGGGGGCAGAACGAACCATATGGCGGGAAGGACGAATTCTGAATTTCATTTGTTGAGATTCTCGAGAGTTCGTATTTCTGTCGTCGACGACCAGTGAGAGAGATCAATTCTGAATTTCTTGGGAGGAGGAACGCCCGTATATTGAACTGTTGTAGCCGAATAATCTCGTCCTGTTCACGATTGGTTTCTGGATGCGGCAGGATTCTCATTGTAGCGGAGAAAACTCTGAATCTTTAATACCACCTTGCGTTTCTCTCTCCCCAGCGCAAGAGGATACACGATTCTCCAATAGCCCTAGCCCAGCTTCATTTAGTCCATTTACTACCATCCCCCCCTCCGATACCATACTTTTCTGATTTTTTTTTTTCCGATTTTGTCATAAATCAAGATGCGAACACAAGTCTTTCCGTTCCTCTTTAATACTAATAGAAGGTACAAAAGTTTCTAAACCCAATAATAGAAGGTCGTCATCGTCAATTAGCGTTTCTAAACCCAAGTATACTGAATCCCCAGAGAATTCTGAATTGCCGCATTTTAGTCAATGGCAATACTACATACAATATACATACGTACAAAAAAATAGAATAGACATAGCGCGGGTGCTCTCTGACATCCTGGGAAGAAATCAAATCCAATCATGCCAAAACCACCCTGTGCGGGCCTGAGAGCGTTCGGCGCCATCATCATGATCACAATTCAGCGTCTGGAAGCCCCCCAGCTGCTAGCGTGGCGTTGACTGCCGCACTCGGCAGCGACGTAGCGCCTCCCATAGATTCCTCGAATTCCCCCACACCACCGCTCAGCCCAGACATGCCAGACGCTGGCGATGGGCCCGGTGAGGAGGAGGATGACACGGTGCCAGAAGAAACCGTCCCTGCCACGGTGCGAAGGAGATAGCTTTTTGCCATTTCCACGTGTATTTTCCCAGTCTCCAGCATCTGCAAGAGCTCCTCTTCCGAAATTTGCTCCAATTGCCACATCAGCACAAGAAACGCGCCCGCCAAACATAGGAGGATGAATAGATAAAACACCAAACTTCCCAGCAACGTCCCGCGCGGTACATCAAGACGGAGGGGGCCAAAATGAATGGAGAAATCGCCGGCGCCGGAGACTACGGAATGGCCGTAATCGAACCATGCTATTCTCGACACCGGCATGGAGTGCACTTCGTGCACAGCCGCTATTCGCTGGAACGGCACGCCACCATCCCGGTTTACTTTGAACACGACTTTGCCGCCGTCTATGAATCCAACGGCCAGCCTATCAAGAACTTCGTTCGGCTTGCACGCGCCTATTGGCTTCGGCCCGACGACTCCCTCCCACAATTTTCTGGGAGACTGCTCAGTCGTCCAAAGGGAGAGCTGTTTTTTTTCGAGGGGTTTTTGTTTCATTTTCTTTTTTTGTCTGATTTTTGTTGGGGAATATGTTTACTAAGTCCCCACTCGTGGCCACTACTGAGTCATCTGCCCAGCGGGGCCATGTCAAAATAATCGAAGTTCGCTGCAACAGCTATTGAAAGGTTTTATTAACTGCTGCTACAGCTATTGAATATTTTTCAATCTCCATTATACTAGACCAGAAGTTAACGCACATTATTGCTCCGTAAGAATTATGAATTATTTGCCCGAGAGAGATGCATCAAAAAACGAAAAAACACAACACCATCCCGGGTCCTCTATTCCCACTGCCACTCAATAATATTTTATCGTTGAAGAAGCTCCCCGTTTTCAAGCTCAATTGCTTCCCGTCCATCGGGTTCGACCACGTTATGCACGATATTTCCTCACCGGTCATCACGTTGAACACGCGACAGGTTTTATCTTCCCCTATCGAAACGCCCGTCGTGATTTCCGCGCCCTCCCCCGGCGGCTGGAGTAATGCCACGTCCTGGATCGTGCCCTCGTGCCCGCTGTGCTCCGCCTCTGGACTTGGTGCCGCGGTTGTTCTCTTCTCGGGTCAATTTAAATCATGTTATTTCCTACGGGACACGTGACCAATAGTAAACTAATGGTCGTTCTAGTTTGATTGCATATCATCAATGGAGATGGAAAAACCCCGAATTTTTCAATCTCCATTATACTAGACCAGAACGAACATTATTGCGACCCCGAAAGAATTATGAATTATTTACCCCGAGAACAACTGCTCACCTGTGGACACTTGCGCCCACCTTGGGGTAGCTCCAAACCCGGTTGACGCCGTCTGAACCCGCGGTGACCACTTTGTTTTTGTAGACTTTCCCAATCTCGGCTTCGGGGGACATCTCCTTCCCGCGTGTATCCTTGCCGCGCGGCCTGGTCTCCGTCACCCATTTGTGTATTAGCTTGAAATCCACTTGGCCCTCGTCCTTCTCCTCTATCTCGAAGATGGCGCAGTATGGACCGAACGTCACGCACCACATGTCGGTCTGGGATTGTTTTTTTTTTCAATTTGACAGCATTATGGTGGGCAGCGGTCTCATTTGTTTTCATGAAATGGTTCTCAAATCGGATACCGTGGGGGGGGGGGTAATTCAAAAAAATAGACCAGGCCTGTTTGTAAAAAAAAAGGAAATAGAGCAAAAAAGAAAAACCCATTTCGAGTAGAACACACTCGTCGCCAGCCGATCGACCAAATCATAGGCACCCACAAGCTTCAATTCCTCGGTTTCTGAGTTGAATCGGAATGCTTGTACCCCATTGCCGATTTCCTTCTTTCCAGCACTTCCGACGCCGCCGGCTGCGACCTTTTTTTGTAACATTTCGGAACACGGGCATGCTGGGTTAACCAAGACTCTTCCCCAATTACAGTTGGAAGCTTAATAGTATTCGCGAGATTTGCAAAGGGACAAAAACAGGAAAATAATACTAGCAGGTTGGTCGTCTCATTGGTGTCAAGGCCGAAGAGGGGGAAGGGGATGTAGTGCATTTGCGGGACGCCATGGTCCGGTTTCGGTGGCGTGTGCACGCCCATGGTTGGCTGGTTGGTTGGGGGTGCCGTATGGTCTTTAAGGTCTTCGGATGGATTCCCGGGTTGTGTGGAATAATACGTATGATTTATTTACAATTTGTGGATAATAATATGATTTACAGGTTCGTCGGTCCGAGGAGTTCAATTCCAGTATGTTTCCTCTGCAAGAATGTTTTGACTTTAGTCTACTATGGGATACACTGTCACTTCACTTAACGAGATCAGTGGTGGGCCGAGGAAGAGAGGAAAACACTGTCTGTGGTGTGACGATTCGTCGGTGCACTTCCCAATCTCGAGATTTTGCAAACTATTCAACCACTTGTCATCACTTGAAGTTCCGGCTTTTGTTGCCCACTTTTCCTCCCGTCGGCAATTTGGAACGATGGATTTCTGCCAACCCGCGCCCCCCCGTGGTGGCTTTGATTTTCACACATTCTCCTTTTTCTACGAAATCATTCACAAGAAGTCAACGAACACCCGACGAAGGTAATAATAGCAAATGTTATCATCTCATTTGTTTCCCCCCCCCCGCTAGTACTACGTCTGGTTAAACCCAAATTCCTTCCTAGCCCTTTCCACAAGTGCCTTGTCCATTTCAAATACGCATGCCGACCGCTCATGTCCAAGCTGAATACCCCGCATTCGCGCAAAATCGACAGCCACAGTCGTGGCCGGCTCCCGCCCCTGCGCCTCGTCTCCACTCTCGTCGATAATCCGCAAAACGGGGGCCGAGCCGTAGAAAAAGCTTCCCCGCAAATCAGAGGGGGAGCGGCAATAATAGATGGGGATTTCATCGTTCTTCCGATTCTTCGAAAAGGAAGGGCTCTCACTGCCCGCCCTTGAGGAGCCCGACCGTTTCCTCCCTCCTGACAGTGGAGAAATACTACCACTGTGGTCAAACGGGATCCGCTCGCAATAAGAACGAGTTTGCACCCTCACTTGCTCGCTCAGGCTACGCGGAGTCAGGGAGTCGGAAGGAGGGGGAGGTGGCGGTGGACAGACCTCTCCGAACTCCCCAATCCCAACCATCGGGGGCACCGCGAGAGACCCGCCAAACACGCCAACGATAGGATCACCGTCTTCACCGTGCTCACATTTTAACTGGGCAAATAATTCATAATTCTTGCGGAGCAATAATGTTTCGTTCTGGTCTAGTATGATGGAGATTGAAAAATATTCATTACATATTTTTTTGCCCAGTTAAAATGTGCTTACGTCTTCACCCAGCAGAAATTGCCTCACCTCCTCCTCGGTTCGCGGGAATTTCGACGGGTCAATACTGCGCCCAAACGTGGAGTAGTTGCATCCCACCCACCAGGCGTGATTCTCTAACGCCCTGGCGACCGCAAAAGATTGTAAACTCCCAAAACTCACATCTCTCGAAAACGCCACGGGGTGCAAAATAACGTCGGTAGTTTTTGTTTCTTTGAACGCTAGAAATTCCTCGTCGTCCCCAAACACCGCGGTGCGCCGGCACAGTTCGGGGCAGCGCATGTCCGCACAAATTAACATGCCAACCCTGAACCCCGCGAGTTCGAACTGGCCCACACCGCTATTTCCGGGCACAAAACCCCAGCTCGCTTCGTTGCAATTTCCGTAGTTGCAAATGCGTTGCTTATTGTACCTCGTCAAAATCTGCCCGTGTTTACCCACGACATAGTGCGTGATGTGAAATCGTCTCCTATTATTACCAACTTCCCCCCCTGGCGGCGGGTCCCTCATAACGTAGCCATCTGGCGCGTGGTGGGGACTCTTACCACTTTCAGTGTTGTTGGCGTGCACGCGCGACGGCGATGTGTTGTGGAAACGGGGGGGCGGGTCGGTGTGATACTCATATTGTCGGCGGGGATCGGCGTTTAGTTGTTCCTCGGAAGAGGAGCTAGACGATTCCTCTCCCACAACTCTCGTGCTGAGCTTGTAGTATATTTTCTTCACTACAGGGTGTTCCGCGCCCGAGTCCTCCTCCGACAATTTCGCGGCTCTCGTAATGTCGCCATACGCAATCGCCACCCCCAAAGTCGTCGCGCATTTCCGAAACATAGCGTGGTATTCCCGATCTTCGCTCTCTTCCAAAGTTTCCCCGTCACTTGAAATACCCAACGCTCCTTCGTGCACATCATTGAGATCGCGCGCGTCCGGGGGGCCTGCGATGTGATCTAAGTGGTGGAAACTCTCCTCACAATAGCCGACGGGGCAGAGTTCCGGGAGGAGGAACAAATCTATGTTTGCCAAAGGATCACCCTCCTTTTGCTTTTGGACCTTCCAAGACGTAAGTGCATCTCTCCGGACCAATTAATTGTCAAATTTCTCAAATGAATATTTTTGGATCTCCATTATACTAGACCAGAAGTTGAACGAAACATTATTGCTCCGTAAGAATTATGAATTATTTGCGCCGGAGAGATGCAGGCACCTTCCAAGACGCGTGGATCGAGCGAATTGCAGAACAAACCCGTCTGGCATTCCGGATTTTGTCCCGTTTCGTTCTGGAGGTGGTGACTGGGTATTGCAGGCTGCAAACGCGAAGGAGGGGCTTGGAGGATTCGGAATCCAAAAAGTCGTGATTATCATTGACATTGGTGTTACTGTTGTGAATAGTGTTCCCCGTTTTTTCCGTCCCCGTTTCCTCGGTTGTTGCCCCCGAGAGCTCGTCTTTTACGTCGAGCACATTGCCATTTTGGGGAGCAGTTTGGGGGCGACTGCTGGCAGTGGTGGTGGGGTTCGTCATTTCGTACTTCTTCAGTTCTGCGGGGATGTTTGTCTCCGACACCAGTTCTGCTGCTTCTGCTGCTGGGGTTTTGAATCAAATAGTTCCAGCGAGTGCAAATATTCCCTTAATAATACTAGGTAGAAAACACGTCCAGACACAGTCGCGCCCTCCCCCTCCCTCGCCCTTGCGGCAACCTCCGCCCCTACCCATAGACACACCGACACAGGTTAAGAGGGAAGAAGGATCTTCTTTTTTTTTTCTTGAAGAATATTTTGGAAGAGTTTTCTCTAGTAGTAACGAAGAAGTTGCCTTGTTCCGTATGGAGAAGAAATTTGGAACTGATCCCGCGATACTATCCGTCCTCCAGACCGAGTTGCGGGACCGCGTTTCATTTCTCGAGAGAAAGTTTAATGGTTCACCGTGTTAACAACGCTTTTTGTGGATAACAAGCAGATTTGATTAGTCACAATGGCATATTCCCGATATTCGGGAAAAGCCTCTTGGCTTCGTGAATCTTCTCAATAGTGCATTTTTTTCTTGAGCCTCTTGGCGTCAGCTCTGCAATCATTTCCTCTCAAATGCAATCTGATCAGTTCTTAAATCATATATTTTCGCGTTCCAACTTCCTCTGGATAGTTCAGTTCGTGTGACAGTGTATGGAAATGGTAGCCCAGCCTCCATTTTTCCAAAGAAATTTTAGGGCTCCTGGATGGCTTCCGTCCGTTTTTATGTGGTATGTAATATACGTTTTTTTTTTCATTAATGTATTTGATAGAATCGAGTACCAATTTCTCAAAATATGATGATAATGATGAACATGGTTCAATGCCAATGGCAGTGATGTTTTAGAGTACAAATTCGATCTATCTCTAGAGCTCGACTTTTTTTTTTGTAAGAACAGCCTGCGGTCTAGACTAGTATGCACGTGAGAGAGGAGCGGTCGTAGCGGCGTATCTGACCGACACTCGCCCACCTACAACTCCCTGCAGATCTCCTCCCTCACTACTCCTAGCGAAACAAGCATGAGTCCACCGGATTTTCTTCTTCTACATGTACAGATTCCTACATGACAATTTTAGACTAGCTCCTGCTCCTATTCTCGTAGTCGTGCGGAAAAAATGGCGCAGAAAACTATTTGTCAAGATCATCAGTATGAATCGCTTAAGTGGTTTTCTTGTGTGGAATACAGTAGGCGACAAGAATATAGTTTTTCGAAATAATACCTCGGAGTTTCATGTGATGAACAGTGTGTGAACATTTTGGTTTAGGGGGCTCCATGACAGCCCCCTTAATCTACATTTTTTGATTGGTTGCTCTTTTTTTTTCCCACTCAAAAGAATACACCAACAACACAGCGCGAAGTTTTGGGAAGGTCTTGCCACAATCCTAGATGTACACATTTGATTTTTCTCGCAGAAGAAGAAAACAATTGACCATGCGCAGCTGTCCAGTGTTTTTCGACCCCGATCGTTGGACTTCGAAAGAGACTCCCCGACTCCCCGATCGATCGCATCCTTCGGGTGGTCGAAATCTCTATCAAACACAACTCCTCTCCACTGAAACAAAACTGCGAGGCTCTAGCATACAGATTTATTTGTGAGTTCTAAACTAGGGAGACATATCTCTATACAGATGGGATTCATTGATCGGTGGTTCCATTAGGTGAATACAGAGTGTGGAGGACGTTGGTGAATCAAGGTGTTGCTGTTTTTGCTTTTTTTACAAGAGTTGACGTTAATGGTTTGGACATACTCGTATTAAGTGGGATCCGACGACCCAAGAAGTCGGTCCGAAATTTGAATTGTCTCGATCTTAACATGTCTCCTCCGCATGGAAAACACCCTCTTCTGCCGCGTTTTGACACATCCTTTGTTTTCGAAAAACAACAATCGGATGATGAGCAGCAGCAGCGTTGTTTGAGGGAACTGCGGATCGCAACGAAATTTGCAATTGTCTGAAGTTTGTTGTGGTCTCAATAGTTGTATAAACACCTCATCATAGAACTAGTACCATTTCGAGTTTTTGTCGCTGTGCTCGCTTAATTCGTTTTTGTTTTTTGTATCGATTTAAGTTCTAGGGAATCTTATTTTCTCAAATGAAATCGGAACTGAAGTTTTTATTTTTCCCTCTTTTTGTTTTTTTTTTTTGGATATAGAAAAGTCTAAGGCGGGCAAACTTCGTCACTGCCCAATGGTCAAAAGCATCAGATGCGACCGCAGTGAGGAGCACCCCAAAAATTGTTGTTCATTTATTTAGAGTATGAGCGTTGATATACACGTGCCAACATACTGTTGTGTCTACGAAAAATAGTTAATCTACCGACTCTTGCGTCGTTTCGCGATTCCCCTCTTTTTTTTTCGATCCCACACCTACCTACCCAATGTATAGTTTTTTGTTCTCAAATCCCGACCCCCCCCCCCCCATTTTTTATCCACACAGATGATGTATTTTTCTCTGTAGTACTTGCTAGTTTTCTCTATCTATAGTAAACACACTCTTTGAATAGGATACTATTATCTACGGAGTTTCCCCACCACACACCCGGCTGTTACGCCAAAAAAATCATAATATTTCTCATACCCGATCTCCATCATCCTAGACCAGAACGAAACATTATTGCTCCGAAATAATTATGATTTTTTTGCCCGGAAAATGGGAGATCGTCAACGGTGAAAAGAATTTTCGCGATCGCAGCTGGCGGATCGAGCCTTTCCTCTTGTGAAGAAAGGGGGGGGGGGGAACTCGACTGCTACTAATTTTAGCTGCTACTAACTACTACTTCTTCTTCTTCAACTACTGCACTACTACTGCTGGTGTTGACTACGCTGCTGCTGCTGCTGCTGCTGCGCACGCCAATGGGAAAATACGTCCAACCCATGCGCTCTAAGAAGAAAATGCTTCACGCCGTGCTCACATTTTAACAGGGCAAATGATTCATAATTCTTACGGAGCAATAATGTTTCGTTCTGGTCTAGTATAATGGAGATTGAAAAATATGTATTAAATATTTTCTTGAAAATTTAATATTTTTTTGCCCTGTTAAAATGTGCTTACCTTCACGCCTCCTTTAAGTGTTTCCCAATACATTTTCTGTGCTTGATAAACCTCTTCTTTTTCCTTCGCAAACTCTTTGAGTTTTTCAAACGCCTTTTGCACCTGCTCATCTTTTACATCGAGCTTGTTGTATTCAATCAGCATCTTCCACATCTCCTCAGATGCCCTAGTCGACCCAAACTTCAGAGCCTGTTGCTGGTATTTTGCGAGTCCTCCACTGAAGAAAGTGCCAGTCCAATGAAGCTGTTTCTCCCATCCTGTTTGCAGGGTGCCTGCATCTCTCCGGGGCAAATAATTCATAATTCTTACGGAGCAATAATGTTTCGTTCTGGTCTAGTATAATGGAGATCCAAAAATATTAATTTCTGAAATTTCACAATTAATTGCTCCGGAGAGATGCACTTACTGTTTGCAGGGCGGCGTGGAAAAGTTCATACACAATCTCCAAGTTTTTGGGGGGCAACTGAAGCGCGTTGATATCGTACAAGGAAGTCTCGTTTTGCTGTACAGCAAAAAGTGCAACGGCCGCGTAATCCGTGTGCGTCATGTGCGGTAGGGCCCGTTGATTAGCCACATCGCCAAGCTTCATTCTCCCCGCCTGCAGTTCTTCAATGTAAAAATCTCTCTGCATGTCCGAAAACCGGGTCTGCCACTCCCTAATTGCGGGGGTCGAGAATTCTCGACTCTCGTCGTCGACCGGGTCGCCGCGTCTGTCGGACCGGGGGGGGGCGAGGCTTGTCGAGCCAAATTACGTAGCCGCTGTGCAGCTAGCCGCTTGGCTTTATCCAAACGGTGCGCGATTTTTCTCGGGATAGTTTCGGGCAAATAATTCATAATTCTTACGGAGCAATAATGTTCGTTCTGGTCTATGATGATGGAGATTGAAAAAAAAATATATTTTTAAAAGTTTTATTTATCAATATTTTTTGATTTTATTTATAAAATTTCTCAAATTTTAAAAAATTTTATAAATAACTATTCCGAGAAAAACCGCTTACTATCCAAACGTAGGGTAGCTTGGAAATGGAGTCGAGCCATTTTATTGAACTGCGCAGCACCGGGTGGGGAATACCCATCCGTCCCGCGGAAAAGATCAAACCTACCAACTTCCTCCTCTTC
>Ga0099798_10015_pt2 | contig 26785 bp, 18 predicted proteins | sample Uncmet_Sort29A_1_FD_89870 | JGI IMG/M metagenome (GOLD analysis project Ga0099798, IMG submission 89870) | Marine eukaryotic communities from CALCOFI LINE 67, Pacific Ocean - CN13ID_Sort29A_1 | ecosystem: Environmental > Aquatic > Marine > Oceanic | place: Pacific Ocean: Monterey Bay | collected...
AGCCATTCATGGCTTACACCTGCGTAAGCCATGTGTAAGCCATCCATGGCTTACACCTGCGTAAGCCATGTGTAAGCCATCCATGGCTTACACCTGCGTAAGCCATGTGTAAGCCATCCATGGCTTACACCTACGTAAGCCATGTGTAAGCCATCCATGGCTTACACCTGCGTAAGCCATGTGTAAGCCATCCATGGCTTACACCTGTGTAAGCCATGTGTAAGCCATCCATGGCTTACACCTGCGTAAGCCATGTGTAAGCCATCCATGGCTAAGTTACACCTACTATCTATCATCTAAATCTAAAAGGTCAATCTCCAATTCCACCCACAGTTGATACCATCTTTGACTCATTCACAACTTTCACTACCACCACATCCTACTGGGTAGTAACACAAACAGAAGTTTATAGACAAGAACGATTAGCATTTTTGAATAAAGCTACTATCTCTACTTCTCCATTATGGTTAGGACCTTTTAAGACTTTTGGTATTCAAAACCGTGCAAATGAATTATATGCTGGATATGATTGGTTTGATACCAAACAAGCACAAGAATCTGGAATTGCTGGTCCTCCTGATTCCACAGTAACATTGAATCTAACTTTTGTTAATAACGGTACAGGTATCATCCCATTACCAGGTGACGATCCATATCCACCACCATTAGTCGTAACAGAAGCAAGTGGTTTTCAAGATATCAGATTAGGTTTTGATCAAAAAAGATGTTATCCATTGTTTTGGAGAGATACGATAAGTAGTTGTGTATGGCCTGGAGATGAAGCGAGAATGTTCTATACATTAGCTGCTGCACCTTTAAGACCACCAAGTACTACTGATAATGTTGAATTAAAAGAAAACCCTCAGTGGGGTAGGTATCCGAAGTTAATCTACACTAGTCCTACAGACTTTACAAGACTCGGAGCTACAGGAGAGACTACTAATACTCAGAATATAATATTGAGATTCCCGGCGATTAAGTCAGATACAGGTATGTTAAACGTTGAACCTGCATTTAATACTTTAACACCAGTTATTCAAACTGTTGAGCAACAACAGACACTAATTTCTCAACGTGCTGCTGGTAGGGATTTCATGGATTATATTAATCCAGTAACAGGCTTATCAACGAGACAACCAAAAGATTCTACTTTTGATCGATATTTCGATGTAGGATGGATGCAATTAAGACAACAATCTGCTCAAACTCAACTAGCATGGTATTATCAAGTCTCACTACGACTTTGTGAAGCAAAAGGTTTACGTAGACAACGAATTGATGCATGGTTTTGTGAGAGATGTAGTATTGGTACATTTGCTAATTGGGGACCTTCAGCTGAAGCAGCTGGTACTGCTCTTGGATTACAGTTTCCTATGTTATCGACTTATATGCCAATCCTCTGTACACCTTGCTTTGCGCCTCCTTGTCCTACAGGAATAACTCCTTCTAATCTAAGATCAAGACTACAACTAGGTGTAAAACAGGATTTATGTACGAATCCTTTATCAGACTCTGCTTTCTTTGCATTCTATCAAAATGTTGCTGGTGCGACGACTTGTAGATTATGTCCAGCGAATACTAGGAATACTCAGCATACAAGTACTTTCATCAGTGGCTGTGTCTGCCGAACTGGATTTTTCTCTCCAGCTATAGATCAAAAGATCATAGATCAATCGTTAGTATCTGGAAAATCATCTGCTGAAGTTAGGGGAATATTATCACCAACTGCTTATACATACTGGTTGTTGGGTGATAACGCTTATCCAGATGATGTAGCATTACCAGGCTATCCATGCGTTAATTGTGCTTATCAAGGCTCCACTTTGCTGTTTGAATTCGATGGTCAAAAGAGAAATTCCGATGCTCAGTGTAAGAATGATCCATTTCATCAAAGACAAAAATGTGATATTTTCTTACCACAGGCATGTGTTAATGGGAAGACTTGTAAAACCTGGTGTCCTGGAGGCACTAGTTTACCTATCCCGAATAGATTTTTTGCTAGTCCAGCTGTTACAAGCTTTACTACGAGAGAATATGTAGCAAATAACTTCGGAGAAACAGATCAAATAACAACTCCATTATATTATAGACCTGGTGCTACTGCTTACACAGCTCCTGGACAAACCTCCGTGATAGGAACAAGGAGACCGGGGATTAACAATAATAATGCTGGTACTAGCACGGGTCAAAACTTTAATTTTAGAAAGCTAAATAGTAAGTTGGAAACTTCTAAAGGAGATTCATCAACATCATCATTGTCAAGTACCTTAACTGATGAACAATTTTCGATGGATATAATAGATAGTTTTGCACTTGAGAGACAGAAGAGAAGGGAACTACTGATTAATCATAATAATCAACAGCAATCCTCTAATGATTTCAATAAACATCTTCAAAATTATGATTTGAATGCCAATAATTACATGGACTATCCAACTGGACATATAGATTCAACGGGACTTACGAAAGAAGATAAGATATATGAAGAGTTATTAATCGATCATTATGGTGGAGTTTTAGAAAATAAAGTTCTTCAACCTCTACCATCAGCTGAAGAGTTAGCTTTATTTCCTCAAACTCAGCAGCATCTTGTTGAGGTAAATTATGAGAAAAAGCAGAAAGAGTACATGAAAGTAATATCAGATTCAAGATCTGGTAGTACTAGATCTCATAGCTTCTCACCTAGAGAATTGCAATCCGCTTTTGTCACAACTACTACAAGTACGACGACAGCAGCTCCACGAGGTGTTAATATAATCACACTTAGAGAGTATATCGTAGAAATCTGTTTTCCAACAGTCGGGTGTCTCGGAAATCAAGTGTGTGCTCATGGTTATCGTGGTTCTCTGTGTGCAAGATGCCAAGTAAAGTTCTTTAAAAACAGTGGTACGTTTGAGTGTGAAGCTTGTGGTTTGATTCAACTTATTGCTAATATGGTTCTTCTTGGTTTAGCGACATTAGTGGTGGTTGGATTAATCGCATTCTCCGCAGTCTTATTCCGAGCGCAGATGGATTTGAGATTTAAAGTAGTCTTACTAACCGTGATGAAACAGAATGTAATTAGACCAATAACTGGTTGGTGCTTTGTTTGTGAAATTGTGAAATTTTGGTTTTCGAGACCCATCCCGAAAGCATGATTTTGAAGCCATTTCATAAGCGTATTTAGCTAAAATAGCACAGCAAAATTACAGCTTTAGGTTTTATGAAATTTAGAGGACCATAGCACCACCCAGATAAAGATGTATTTTGATTCTAAGAAACCATTATGCAAATCTATTTGTAGTTATTGTTGTTGCTGCTGTCCTAAAAACTGCTGTAAGAAAAAGTTGAAGAAGAAAACTTACTACATCCTACCTATAGATTTAGGAATGAACGCAGCTTATCAGTATTATCATATTGATTGGATGAATTTATTTGAGGAGATCGCAGGAATAAAGGAGATAGAAAAGAGTGTCTTAGGTGAAGGAATTGAAGACACCTCAAGTAAAAGAAGAGGGAAAGCCATGATAGGGGCTGGGAAACTGGATGATGAGATTAATCGTTTAGAAGAGGAAGAAATGAATAAGATTGCTAAAGCTGAGGAAGAAGAAGCTAAAAAGAAAAGAAAAACACATCATATGCCACAGATGCAACATTGGCATCATAATAAAAAAGAAGGTGAACATGAAAAAGATGATTTAGATACAGGAGATAGTAGTAAAAGTAGCAGTGATGATGTATCTAAAAAATCAGGATCTAGGTCTTCTGGATCCGATGATAATGAAGTAAAGAAGAAAATTAAAGCTATTTCTAGTAAGATGGAGGATGTACTTAGTTCAGTAGCTAGTAGTTCTAAAGAGTCAATGGTTAGTGATGAAACGATGATGTTAGAAAATAGTAAAGTATCAACAACGGTGGTTGGAGCACCACTGAATGTTGAAGATACAACGGTTAGCACTGTTAGACAGAGAAGGGAAACTAGCAGTTCTAGTTCTGGTAAGGCAGGAGGAGGTGCTAATTTATTCTATGGTGAATCATCAAGTAGTGTTGCTAGTTCGGAAGATGTAAATAAAGTATTTGGTGCGGACTCTAAGAGCGCAGAAGCCAAAGATGTTGTCTCTGATTCTGATCTTGCAATGCTATCAGATTCTTTACCTATAGAAAGTCAAGAGGAATTATTAATTAAGAAGACACCAGAAAATGATGATAATGATAACGATACGGCTCGTCGTGAATCTTCTAAAGAGTCTATCAATGATGAAAGTAAAAGAGCTATTAGAAGAAATCGAGTAGAAACAGCACAAAACACTAATCTAAAAGCTAAATTAGCAGATATAGCGACTTCTCTAGGGGAATTAGGTAAGGCTCTTGCTGCTAGTGAGCCACAAAGTTCTTCTAAGGAGACTAGTAGTAGATTACGAGGAACTAACGAATTCGAAACAGATGATAATGTAGTTAACGATCCAACAGATACTGACTCATACACATCCTCTGGACCGGATTCAGATGAGTTCCCGGAGATATTCCAAACTAATCTACCACTGAGTAGCCGAGTCGTAGAGGAAGATTTCTACGAAGAACCTCATCATAACTGGAGGAAGGCAAGGAAGGATCGATTGAAACGAGAACGGAGAGACGAACGGGAGAGGTTAAGAAATTATAAACGAAGGATAAAATATGAAGAGAAGCTAGAGATTCGTGCTAGGGCTAGAGAGATAAGACGATTGGAAACTAAGAGGTTAAGGAAAATGCATAGTAGTAAGTCTGAGAAATCGAAAATTAGTGAGAAATCAGTAAATAATGAGACAGTAGTTTCAAAAGATACAGTAACAGAGGAAGCTACTGCTACAACTACCCAAGATGATTTTGACACAGTAGAAGAACGGCAAGTACAAGAAATTTTAATGCAAGAATATAGTCACCAAACATCTGCACCTAGTAGTTCTAAAATTAGTGATCCAAATTCTTACCCATCATCACCTATTTCATCCTCCATATCAGAACCTTCTTCTCCAGATTACACGAGTAGAGATGAAGCATTATTTTCAAGTGATTCTGATTTTAGTGAAGATTCTGTATCTCAACAATCTTACATCTCCAACGAATCCCTCGCAGAGTTAGAAGATCACATAGAACAATTAGCCTCCATTCCTGGTCCTGAAACTGGATTTCAAGCAGGATCAAGGTTAAGTCATAAATCAGTAGATGACATTATGCGTGATTGTGGTGTGTTAAGGAGTGATGGACCGGGAGTAGAGATATCGGAGATGTATGGTAGTGAGGGAAGATTTGGAAGACCAACAAGTAATAAAGAGAGTACAAGTAATAGGGATAGATTTGTGAAACCTAGTAGAGGAGACATTGATATAGATCCTTCCCCATCATCAATAGCAGATCAAATAGACGACGAAATTACTTATATGTTTAATGATGATACAGAAATAGATTACGAAAACGACTGGGAATACGAAGTGAAACAAATTATTAGAGGAAAAGGTAGGAAAGTAACTGGTGTGGAGAAATCGATGAGATATGATTCAGTTACAGAGGGTAGACATAAAGTTCCTGCAGAAGAAGATTATGAAGAGTTATCTAGTGATGACTCTTATTCTGATACTAATCCATCTGAAGATGATAAAGAAGATAACAGACGTCCTCTTAAACCGATGGCAATACAGGATACAAATGAAGATCTGTTACAGTCACCTGTAGATATTGAACCGCCTGACTTAGAGAACCTACCGACTTCCTCAGCTATAGTTTTACCATCTCCTATAGTACCACGTACAAGTAAGGTGTCAGATGAGCCTGTAATGTGCGTTCCTGTAGGAGTTCCTATATCAGGTTCATATAGTAGTGGTGGAAGCTCTTCTCCTAGTTCTACACCATCATCATCATCAGGTTTTAGTTCAACTAGTAGTAGTGATTCTGATTCTGTTTCTAGTGATTCAGAATCAGATCCCTATAATGACTTAGAAGAACATTCTTCTAGTTCCATGAATCCACGTGATAGAATTAAGCATACTCACTCTCTAAGAAAGCCAAAGAAAAAGAATGTGAAACTAAAGAGGATAGAAGAAGATGAATCACTTAAACCTAGTCCAATAGATAATGTAGACTTAGATGATATCCACATAAGAGAAGCCCAGCCTACATACGCAAGAAAATCAAAGAAATCTCTCACCATCTACTCTAGATCTCAATCATCTGTATCAGGTGGACGATCTACTCAGTATACACGCTCTTCAAGAACACAAACCTCTCCTTCATGGCCATCGGCTACTGCAGATACTTCTCGAGGCGAAGCAATACCATTAAGTGATTCTCGCTCTGGTTCTAGATCTGGTTCTGATTATTCTAGAGGTTCTGGTAGTAGATCAGGTAGTAGAGGAGATTCAGATAGAGGTTCAGGTAGTAGGTCACACGATTCTAGATCTGCTTCTGGTTCTTATACTCACTCATCACAAATGTCTAATTCTTACACTCACTCATCACAAATGTCCGGAAGCTATATAAAATTTTCAAGTCAACATTCTAGTGAATTCTCTGGTATCTCTGATAAATCATGGGATTCTAGATTTGGGAGTTATAGTCGTAGAAATAGAGGTTCTTATCGTTCTTCTCAAGCGTCTGCTTCTATTAGAAGATCTGAAGAATCGAGAATCTCCGGTTCTGGCAGTAGTCTAGGTGGAAGATATGTAAGAGATGGGCGTACTCCTCTTGAACCAAGAGAACCAATTGTATCCTCAAGACAAAAAGTAACTAATCGTGGTAAATTCGAAGATTCTCATGCTCCACCAGATGTAAAGCACGCTCAGGATATGCATGATCATGAACTTGATGCTTACCACCATAAAGATGCTAGTAAGCTTCCTCATCAACAAACTAGAATGATACAGAGAAGAGGTAGTAAAATGTTTGAATCAGCTAGAGATCGTCCAAGAGCAAGTATTATACATCATGATGATTATGGTACTCCAGAAGCACATTACACTAGTGAGCATGTAGAACAGTTTGATCGATGTCTTGGTTTTACTTATAGGTTCGTTCCGAAGCATGGAGCATTGCAACTATTGAGAACTGATAAATCAAGTATACTTGCACCATTAGATATACCACCATTGTCGATGTTAGTAGAGATTAATGGAGTAAAGCAGGAGCATGAGACTGCTGAGGAAGCTTTATTTGCACTGTTTATGGCAGTTACGTATTACGATAAGTTTGCCGGTGATTTGCCTAAGAAGATGAAACATGCGTTCTTATTAGGTAGCGAGAGAGGTGTAAGTCATGAACCAGGATTAGATTATCATCAAGTACAAAGATTGAAAGAGCAAGGTGGACTGAAGCATCAAATCGATCATGATCGATCAAAGACTACCGGGAAAAAATATGATCCGAATGAGTATGGTACCGAATTCGTTTGGAACGCTGAGGAATACGCTAAGATCTTACGTGCGTTAAATGCTAATACTGCAGCAATAGGGTCTAGATATGCTAATGCCGAACGCCAGGCTGCTGAGCAAGTGATGAAGTCCGAATCCATACTGAAAAAAGTCCGCGAAGAAGCAGCTAAGAAGGTAGATCAATCATATGGTGCTGGAGAATTAGATAAAAGAGTACAGGATAGAGATAGAGAGTCGAGAAGTAGTGATAGAAGTGAAAGAGAAAAATTATTAAGAAGATTAAAACGTGACCAACAACGACCGGCTGCTAGTAGTTCTGGAGGTTCTGGTTCTAGAAGTAGAAGTTCTAGACGTAGTTCTGGTTCTAGTAGTGTGAAGCTGGGAAGAGGAATTGGTGGAAGGCGACACAGCAAGGTCCAGGACGGTCAACACTTTAGTTCGAATAACATGGATTATATAGATGATGAACAGCTTTCTGTTATTCCTGAGGGCGGTGAGGATGACAGTCATAGCATTAGCAAACAAGAGAGCAAGCATAGTAAACAGGAAGAAGGTGAATCTGAACCAGATATTCCTAGTACTATCCTTAAAGAAGGAAAACATGAAGCAGAGAAAGGTGAAACACCATTAGATAGTGAAGAAGGTAAAGAACTTATAGAAGATAAAGAAGGTCTTCATTTCGCACCAGGTGATGATGGTCCTAGATCTGCATTAGCCGGTAAAGGTACTAAAGGTAAAGGTAAAAAAGGATTAAGTATAGCGAAGAAAGCTACTTCTAGACCTTCTAGTCCTACTAGGAAGCTTCCTACATCAGGAGAAGGAGCCTTGATTAAGTTTGGTGATTCAGATTCTGATGAAATGCCGGATTTCGTCGGAAAGTTAAATACTCATCAAGGAGTAGCTATAGATCGATCTAGAGAAAGGATGGTGACGAAATTGAAAGGTAGGAAGAAACTTGGAGATAAATATATTGAAGATACGGAAGAAAAAACTAAGGGGAAACATAAGCATAAACATAAAAAAGACAAACTCAAAGAGAAGAAAGAAGGTAAAGGTCCTCCTTCTCCAAATCAATCTTCTCATCCTAAATCAATTATGGCGCCTCAACAGCCTACTTTTGAGGATGACTTGCCTAATTCAGATGAAGAAGATGTGTATGGCGAAAGAAGTGATCATTTCGCTAAAGGTGGACGAAATATACATATACGACATGATAATCTTCATCAAGATCACCCAGGTGTTAAAACAGAATCTCATGAACGTGCACAAGAACGTAAGTGGCAAGAACAAAGGAAGAGAGAAAGACAAGCTAGTAAGTGACATTTTAGAGCCTAAAAGCTTAATTCTGGAGTCTTAAAATTCCATAAGGATTTTATAAGGAAAAGTCGCATTCTCATGCAGTTTTTTCAACAATTATGTATCCCCAAGGAGCGGGATCTAAATCTTGATTTTTTCTAAAATGTCACATAGGAAAACAAGCAAAAGAAGAACAGGCTGCATTATTAGAAGGAACTTCTGGAGATGATTCTGGTGAACGTAAAATTAAAAAGAAAAAGAAGAAGAAGGATAAAAGTACTAAGAGACAGAAATCATTAAGTAAAGAAAGAATTAGACCATCTGCTGCTGGAAGTACGCCTACTAGTCAACCAGCAGAACCAAGAAGAGAAGATAAAACTAGTAAACGAGCTAGAATACACCATAAGCATGAAACTAAACATATACACCATATACATTCTTCATATTCTACATCATCAATCTATTCATCTGAAGCGTCTTCAGATCCTACTTCTGGTTCAACTTCCTCCTCTGGTCACGATGCGCATGCACTATCAGCTACTTATTTAGAACATATGCCAGTCGTGCAACCTCAAATGAGGATCCAAGAGTTAGCTCCGCATAAGGGAAAATCAATTAAACATATTAAAGACTATGAGAAGCGGGGTGAGAAGATTAGAGAATTAAGAGCTAAGAAACTACTTCCAATAGCAAGCAAGTTAGAAGAGTTTGAAGAAAGGGAGAAAGAAAGACATTTACTAGCTAAAAAAGGAAATAAAGTAGCACCACAAATTTCTCTAGCTAGAGCAGAGAGAAAACGAAAAAGAAGACAACGTCGTGCAGAAGCTGCTGGTCCACAGGAATTTGATGAGTTTGGGTATGCGATTACCAAGTATGAACTAGATGAAACAGCTGCAAGGAGACATGTAGGTGAACCATCCACTACTAGAACAACGAAAGAAACTTTAGCTTTAAAGTATAATGCAATTAAGTTAGAAGCAGGTAGACCTGAAGAAGAAGAAGTTAACAGTAAAGCTCGAGTCTTTAAGAAAGTAAATGTAAGTAGTGATCCTAATCGAAATTATGGTAATCAGAAAAGTAAATCATCATCTTCTTTCTATAGACAACAAACTCAATCTACTAGAGGTAGAGCTAGTATAAGTGGAAGACAAAGCACTAACAGAATCGCAGACAAGCAGAAACAGGAAGATCATCACGATGAAATCACAGAAAAACATAGCTGGTTCTATGCTCAATATAAAGCATGGAGACATAGGATAAAAGTTTGGATGAAAGTAAGGGTATATAAGAAGAGAATAAAACCTTGGATCGAGAAACATCCAAAACTAGAAAATTGGCTAGGAGTGAATAAGCATATTAGAATGAGATCACTTAGACTCACTTGGGCTTTGCCTAAAGTTGTACTCACAAATCAAACTGCTAAACAGAGAATTCAACAAACATTATTTGATCGTGAAGATAGAACTAATTTTAGAAGAGCTGTTATGTTATATCAAGCGATGGCGATTATGGCAAGAGTTATTTCTGTGGATGTACAATGGCCTCAGTTTATGATTGATATAGGAAAATGGTTAAAAGAGTTTACATTTAGTCTTTCTCTCTTCAAACCTGAATGTTCTGCTAGTAGTGCTTATTGGCAAACTTGGTTAGGAATAACTATATTGCCATATGTTATGATGATACCAGTCTTTATTAGTTATGCTGTTTCAAGTTGGATGGTATTTCACAATATTCCTAAGGAAGAGATCACTAAAGCTCAGTTAGCTGCGTTACGAGGAGTCTTTTTGGATGTGATTTCTAAATTAGTCATTATCTGGTTGTTGCTTTGTTTGTGAAATTTTGACTTTCGAGACCCATCCCGAAAGCATGATTTTGAAGCCAATTCTTAAGCGTATTTAGCTAAAATAGCATAGCGAAATCTTCGGTTTACGGTTTGTGAAAATTAGACTACTAAACACCACCCAGTTATCTTCTTACCAAAACATATGGAGCAGGTTTTGCAACCGTTCGACTGTATTCAAGTTGGTGATTTAGAATATATGAGATCAGCGACGACTGTGCTTTGTAGTCTAGAAGTGTTTGATTATAAGATCATCTATTATGCTTCTATTGCGGAAATGTTGGTTATGTTAGGTTTATTTATATTGTTGATAATTGTGTTTTGGTATAGTTATAGCTGGCAGTTTGGGAATAGAGTGAGAGAGTATTTACCGATTTATGTAGCTGTTACAGAAACATTTGCTAAGGTATTAAGTGACATTTTAGACTAAAATTCTTTAAATCCTAAACTTCAGACTTAACGCATTAGACTACGTGTAAATACGCATTATGATGCGATTTTTAGCTATGGTGATAAGGGGGTCATTCTGAGGTTCCGAAACTCCTAAAATGTACGCTAAGGGGATGAATGGATGGATCTATAGTATTCGACAACATATGAGAGAAGTTATGATGGCATTAGGTGGATATGCTATAGAGAAAGATTTGATGAAACGTAGAGAAATCGTAGATAGTTTAATGTACACAGTAAAAGATCTAGGTGTGGATTCAAGTGAGACGGATGATGAGATAGATGCTTCAGGACAAGGAGGTGGTGGTTTGTCTTCTAAAAAGCAAGCTCAGATTAATAAAGCTTCTAAAATGAATAATATGAATGTATTATCTAATAAGTTGATGACTGAAGAAGAGGAAGAAGCAAGTAAGAAAGCAGCTGGTGGCTCGTCTGGGAGGAGAGGGACTATTATTAAGCAGGATAGAAAGCAAAGAGAAGCTGCAGCACGGGAGTTCGTATACGCATAAAACACAGTGTTTTAATGGGCCGCGCGCGGCCCATCAAAACACTGTGTTTTATGCGTCTAGAATGGCTCAAATTCGATGATTATGTACCCGCAAGGATCACGAAAAAAAGTTTAGGGTTTGTTCCATTTTTAGAGAGAAGCAGAGAAGAGAAGACTTAGACCAACAGAAGAAGAACCTGATGATCCTCTAAATAATAGTCTTGCTAAGATCATTAGTAAGAGCAAAAGTAAAGCTCTACAGAGTAGAAGTGGTAATCAAAGTGGTAGTCGTCCTGATATCTATAAAGGACAGTTATCCTTGACTGCAGAAGATCTACCATGGGAGATAGATGAAGATGGTGAAAACATAGATGAAGATGGTGCTTCTAAATCCTCCAACTTAATCTCTACTATAGAAGGCCAGCCTGGTGTCAAGCCTTCCTTAACTGCCTTTTGATTTGGTTCCGTATTTTCAGAAACAGCGCAATCTGCGGAGGCTGCGGAGCTGTCTAAATGCACGTTTTCCTAAATAAAAACCATCAAAATTGCTTTATGATTATGGAGTGTAAATTTTAGAGAAAATTACAGTATTTTCAAGCGCCAAAGCAAAACCCAGTTAGCTCCAGCAACTGATCAACCTGCATTCGCACCTAAAGAGAGTAATCTACAATCAGAGATTAGAGGTGAACCAGGAGTGAAACCAAGTATGGTTGCAGATAGAAGTGATCAACCTGCTTTTGCTACTCGAGGTGAACGTATATCAGATTCTAGATCTATATCTCAATCTATATCTCGTGGTTCTAGAGGTACAGTATCTCGAGCTTATGATTCTAGAGCTCAAAGAAGTATTGGTGATGAGAGTGGAAGTTACATCTCTAGAGGAGCTTCTGATTCCCGAGCATACTCTAGAGGTTCTGATTCTCGAGCCTACTCTAGAGGCTCTGATTCAAGAGCTAATGATTCAGGACTTCAGCAAAGTCTAGATGATGAAAGTGGTAGCTACAGTAGTCGATCAAGATCGGGGAGTGGTACTTACAGTAGTCGATCAAGATCGGGGAGTGGTTCTAGAAGTCGTTCTTTTTCCAATGAAACAGGTTCTCCTCTTGATATACGTGAAAGTGAACATAGAACAGAGGATCTAGTACATGATGTAGATAAGGAGGAAGTAGTGGAATCTTCTGAACTATCACAGCAGGCTGAAACAACTAATTTACGCGACGGTTCTCATCAAATGCCAGAACCTTCTCCTAATACACCAAATGATGATAGTACAGAATTAAACACGAGAAAAGTAAACATTGCAGCACAAGGTGTGCCTTTAGGAGATGATAGTCCAGTATCAGTACAGCCAACTGGTCGTCGACTATCTAAAACAGGAACCTTCGTCATGGATAAAGTCATCAAAGAACAACTGATTGACTCTAATAAAAATCGTTTCAAATCCAGTAAGAAACATAAAGGTGATAAAGACTCAGTTCGTCAGAAGAAACATTCACATCATCATCGTCATCGATTCCATCTCCATACTCATCATAAATCGAATCAAGGTGTATTAACTGAGTTTCAGAGAGAGTATAAGTCTAGAAATCGTAACTTACATGGTATGATCATCTCTACTGAACAAGAATACGAGTCGAATCGTGCAGAACGACAGGAGAGAGATTCTCGTAATGAGCACACCACCACCCAGTCATTAGAAGATAACGATCATCTAAGACATCATTTCACACCTACCACCATCATTTTGGTATCCTCTCGAGGACCCATGAAATCGTCGTCAAAACGAAGGTTCTGAAGCGTTTTGAAGACTATTTCAAGGATCCTCGATATGATCCCAAAATGATGGTGGTAGGTGTGAAATGATGTCTTATCATCTCCCTATCGATGGTGAGAAACACGCACTCAAGAAAGCAAAGGATGCAATTCATCATAAACTAACACCAGCAGTCACTCTTCATCATAAGGACAAACGACTACCGGAATGGCAAAGGAAATCGTTAGAGAGAGAAGCGAAAGCAGCATTATGGAACGAATTCGCAGATTTAACTGAAGCAACGGACCAATATAGAGCATCTACTACGGCAAATGTCCCAGAGCATCCTATTAAGGAAAAGAATCACAATTACTTCGCCTATTCATGGGTTATGATAGTGAATACTTGGACTCGTCAGTTTGTGGTTACTTGTATGCTATCTACAAACATCACGAAAGTAGGTTATTTTGGATTGACATTATTATTCATCTATTTTATGGTTCTCGCAGGGTTATTAGCCTGGTTATCACCATATGCTAATAAAGCTATCACGGTGGAAGAAGTTATTATATTAGCTATCTTTGCACTTCTTTGTGCCTGCGGTGGGATGTTGGGCTTTTTGGAGACTGATAAACTAGGATTAGCCACCGTGAATGGAGAAAATCTATATGCTACAGAAATAAAGGTGATGGGAATTTTATCTACTACTCTTTTATTAATGTTGATAATTGGAACATTCTTAATTACTGTATTTGGTATTAGATCAGCATATAAAAACGCAAAGAGGTTATTATATGAAAAGAGGGAGCAGAACTTATTAGAACTCTATCTGAAACTTTACAAAAAGAAAGCTGGTTTCAGAAAGTATGAGTTCTCGACTGCTACTGGTCGTGGAAAAGACATTGGAACTGGTGGAAGGAGTAGTAAGATATTAGATAATGATGAATCACAATCTCAAGGTGATACAACTTCTAAAGATCCTAACAGAAAGGCAGGTAAAGATAAGAGGCAACAAACTAAATCTAAAGATATCCTTAGAGGAATACATGACCCTTACCTGGGCGTTGCTTTGGTCTGACATTTTTACATTTTGGTCCAAATCCCGGAACCTTAAATCTATCAAAAAAATGATGGTTTTCAGTGCTAAAAAGCTACTTTTGGACAAGGAAATTGCCGGTTTACAGTTTAGCATTTTTAAGGACCAAAGCAACACCCAGTCATGGCAGTCCAGATGATTTAAGATTTGAAATTGGAGGAATTCCTATGGGTAGAGAGAGTTACGAGCATTGGGACACTGTGAATATGATGGATAGTGATGATGAAGAGTTGGATGAATTATTCTTATCTGGCCTTAGATAGACTATTGGTTCCGTATTTCCATATTTATTTTCAGAATCTTCGCAATCTACGGAGACTGCGGTTGTTGTCTAGATGTACGTTTTCCTAAGTAAAAAAGTATACAAATTTCCTTTATGATGATGGAGTGTAGACCAAAGCAAAACCCAGTTATTGGGTAGTACATCTGAAGAAGATGAAGGAGATCCTCATGGAGATGGAGGTGCGGCTCATTGGGCAGGAGGTCTTGGAGGGCCGCTTGCGGGAGGGATTGGAGTACTTAATACTAATTTAGTTAATTTTCTTTATTTTGTGCTAAAGCCTATAATTTGACTGCTAGAAACTGCTCCAAAACATGCTTTCGGGATGGTTCTCGAGACTCAAAAATTTCGAAAAGTTTCTCTTTTATTTTTATTTATTTATTTTGTATTCTTTTTTCTATTTTGCATTAGATGCGAAGCTTGGAGGTAATGGGACGGGGAATCAGATAGATGATGTGGAACAAGACCACGTTAAAAAAGGTTAATTCACCTCAAAGTATGCTTAGTTTATTAGTAGTACTACTGGCATGCAAGATGCAGATGATTCATTAGATTTTTTTCCAGTACTTTGAAGTTTTTCCAGAGAGGTATTTGAGTTTTTCTAACTTTTTACCAAACTTTATTCATAAGGTATCTGCCGATAAAGATCCATCCAGACCTCAGGATGGCGATGGTGCTGCAAGGAATAAGGATGGTACTTACCTTAAACAACAAAGTACCTTAAACACTTTCAGAACTACAGAGGCTTAGGAGCCTCATGAGAAGTGCTTGATTTTAATGTAGAAATTGTATTCTGAGGACTATTTATGCTGCCGGCTGCTTGAACAAAATCTAATGAATTCTGGTAAATTATAAGGTACTCTAGTATCTATCCAAGATCTGGACTTAGATGACCCTGATAATATAGAACTCAGATTCTGTTTAGAAGAGAAACCTATCATCGAACTCATGGAGTTGATTGAGAAACACGTGAAAGCACTAGCGAAACAACTGAATAAAGGAACACATAGTGATGAGTTAGTCGACGCATTTAATAATTTACGTTATCAAGCTCTAAAGACTAGTAGAGAGATAGCTTCGAAAACGGAGATAGCTGATCATTTTGCGACAGAAGTAGTGAGAGATTGGTTTGAGAGAGGTACGGATACGGATGATCAAGGATTACATCCAGGAGAGCAGGGGTATGGTAATGCTGGATTTGGTGGTAGAGTATTTGTATTGGATGATGCTGATCGTGATAAGTATCATCGTTTTGATGAAGAAATAGAGAAAGAAGGAATTGTAGGAACCTCTGCTAATAATAGTTTTAGGAGGAGGGGAGTATCATCTAATGTAGATTTGGAAATTGATGGAGGAGGAGGAGGTAGTGATGAAGGAGGTGGTGATGGTGGTACTAATGTAGAGGATTCCTTTAGGTTGAGTAAGTATTAAGTTTGGAAGGATGAAGGGGATGCGTGCGGAACAGTTGTAAATTTGGCTTAAGTAATACTTTAATATGTTATGTGGAGATTCCTGTGGTGGAGATAGTTTTATTTATTTGGAGTGGTCTCGGTTTGATTAAAGTACTATACAGCATTGTAATTGTATGTACTTCTAATCAGGCCGGGATTCATCTCCCTTTTACCCTATCAATTGATTTTGATTTTATATTCAGTTTTATTTATCTGGAGTGGTCTCGATTAAAGTACTATACAGCATTGTAATTGTATGTACTTCTAATCAGGCCGGGATTCATCTCTCTTTTAATAGTTTTATTTATTTGGAGGTTTGATTAAAGTACTATACAGCATTGTAATTGTATGTACTTCTAATCAGGCCGAGATTCATCTCTCTTATAAGTTTTAACGAATCAATCTAGATTCTTGATTTTATTTTAAACCATGTATTCATTAAGAATGATGTGCACATTGCACTCGACATTTGATCTTGATTTATTAGTTTTAAGTTTATCAACTTAGCATTTAAGGCATTTGAACGCATTGCGTTCTATGTCTCGACTTTTGTATGGTATGTTATTCACGATGTATTTATATATAACGACAAGAACCAACGTGTTCTATGTCTCGACTTTTATATGGTATGGTATACTCATTATTTTTTTCTTGAGTTTTATATATGGTAGTATGGTATTCAATAAACGCATTAGCGTTCGCGTTCTGTGTCTCGACATTTAGTAGGTTAAGTTGTAATACAGATAGCACTCACGATGTTTATTAAGCACGATTCATTTATTTAAGCACAAGTACGAAAAGGACACGTATTTTAAGCACAAGCACGCAAGCACAAAGTATTCTAAGCACAAAGCACGATTATGCGCTAGCACTCTATGTACGTATTTTTTAAGAGAACTATATAACTGAACTTTATTCTATCAAAAACCAAATCAAAATTTAAATCTAAACAAACATTTCAAAATTCAAAAATGGCTCGCCATTAGTAAATTACGAAATATCAATGTTAAAAAATAAGTAAGTAAACAATAAAGGCTCGCCTTTAGTAAATCACGAAATCCCTCAAGATATGTCAATCAATCTAATGTCCATATTGGAACGAAGATTGGTTGACAAGAAACCTTAATTGTTGTACTGTGTACTATTATTGGACTTCGTCAAGCGAAAAAAGTTAGTAGTATGAAGAATTTGTCAGTGTTTTCTTTGCGTAGCGGTTACTGTATTGATGCGTGTTCAAGTAAAGCTATTAGATTAAGTTATTACGTGTTATTGAGCGAGTGAGAGCGACTTGTTAGTTGTATTTTAATTAGTATGAAAATGCGAGTTGATCTAATATTACTTTAAGAAGAAAACACATCTATTTCTCGATTAACATCCGTAGCAGTGGCCAATGGCCTACGAACGGTGCCTATAAGTAACTTAATTAATCAGTCCTCACTGGTCATTTTCATTTGATTAGTTCTTATTTTTGGCTAACTTAAACTTATTATTAATTTAAACCTATTAGTACATTAATTTACACTGACTTAATTTTAACTTAACAAATCAATCATGCCTAAAAACAACAAGAATAAAAGCGGTGGAAAAGGAAAGGGGAAAGGAAAAGGTGGTAAATCTAAACAAGACAAGAAAAATGATGATCAAACTCCCACTGCTCTTGCTACAACCTATCAAGAGAAGCCTACTCCTCAAGAGCAGCCTACTCCTTCTTCATCTCAAAATAATATTCGTTCACCTCCTAGTCGTGATAAAGTTATAAATCGTAAGAATGAGAAGAATCATCCAACTACGACTGCAGTAGGTCCTTACTCCATCGGTCTAAACCCAGGTACAGGTCCACCTCCCAATTCAGGAGTAGTATCATCCGGTGTAGTATCGTCTAGAGGTGGAAATTCATCCGCTGATGATAATTCAGGTACTCCTACAGATCACGATCAAGATAACGATCAAAGAAGTGTAAGTAAACAATCCTCAACAAAGTCTAATGATAGTACAATCAAAATATCTCCAGGCCTACCAGATAGTCTGAAGGATGCTATAAAGAAGCAAAACGAAAACATGGCATTATATCTTAAACAACAATCAGAGAAAGAACTTAATAGTAAAGGACTATCTTCTCCTGGATCTAGTATAAACCCTAAATCTCCTCCACGTGTTGAAAGACAGTTCTCCAGACCAGATGTGGATGGATTTGATTTTACACAAACTGTTTTGTTCCAAGCAATGAGTCCAAAATCTCAGAAAGGTCCGATCTCCACTGAAGAATTAGCAGCTCGAATAGGAGAATTAAGGAAAGCTTATAACTATCGTGAAGATCCTAAACACGCAGCTGGAGCTGGTATATCGATGAGTATGACTGGTATTGGAGGATTAGATAATCAGAATCAGAAGGATGGTGGATTAGACTCACCGTTGTTGATGATGTCACCAAGGAGTTCTCAACTTCATATTCCATCTACTCCTACTATGGAAGATATGGGTTTCGTGTTTGGTGATAATTCTAAATTAGATATTGTTATAGAAGGAGGAGATAGTAATCATAATCATATTATGGAGAAAGGTGGTGTTGGTGGTTCAAGTGGTAGTGGAGCTGGTGTTACGCCGGTGGATAGATCAAGTAGTTCTTCAGGAGATAATAAAGGTCCTTTTACTAAACCAAGTAAGAAGCAACAGACAGCCGCATCCAATATAGTTCCTCCAGTTATTGGAATTCCTGAGCATAGTTCTAGTTCTACTAGTATAAATGGAAGTGGTGGAGGTACGCATCCAGAGGGAGGACTCAATCTCTATGGAGATGGTTCTAAAAATAACACTCGTTCTAATCTAAACAATATACAAGGTGGTTATAACTCTTCCTCCTCTACTACAATAGCATCAAGAACGACTCCAGCTGGAGTATCTTCTATCTCCACAGTTCCGACGGTTCCTTCTACTATGAATACAGGAGGTAATAATAATATTAATTCCAAATCCAATAACTGGGCGTTGCTTTGGTCTAACATTTTTACATTTTCCTTCAAATAACTGGACCTTAAATCTATCAAAAAAATGATGGTTTGTATTGCTAAATAGCTACTTTTGGACAGGGAAATTGCCGGTTTACGGTTTAGCATTTTTAAGGACCAAAGCACCACCCAGATAAATATAACACCACCAACCCTGCAGCAGAATGTTTACTCGAAGATCACGAACGAGAAGAGAGGATGTTACTGGAAGGTAAAACTACTGGTTCACTAGCTCGTGCTGGTGCTGCAGTAGATACTTCTTCTAATATAAATATAGATAACGATTACTTCTCTGGAAATGCAAGAGCAGGAGCAGGAACTGGATTAAGAAGAATCAATTCTAACGAATTCCAAGAGTTAATGGACGCCAATATAGCTCTTGTGAACTGGGAAGATGGTGGTCGTGGAGTACGAACTCCTGAAACAGCAGCAGCAAACGGTGATCAATCAGGTGTAGATGGTGATGCTAATCAACAACTCGGTTTGGGTCCTGACGCGAACTTTCCCTCATTAGGTTTAAGGAATGCTATCTACACACTTACTGGAAGTATTGTTGGTGCTGGTGCGATTAGTTGTCCGTTTGCTTTTAGTTTTATGGGAAGTATAGGTGGAATGTTGATGCTTGCTTCTATGGGATTCTTATCTGGTTATTGTGGATATCTTCTTGGAATAGCAGCAAGGAAGACTGGATTGTTTAGTTACGAGAGTATTGCAGTACATACACTGGGTCCGAGAGCCGGCAAGGGATTAGCTTTATCAAGTGTTATTGGTGTGACGTTTTGTGCAACTATAGCATATATGAATCTATGGGCAGATTTGACTCTTCCTATCATACAAGTAATCTTTGGTGTGTCAGATGCTAAGATATCACAAGGTACAGATAAGATGGATTTCTATTGTTTACGAACATTGGTAATAATGGTTTGTGGATGCTGTATCTTTCCTTTATGTATTCAGAGAGAAATAGCAGGGGTGGCGTTTGCTTCGTTGTTAAGTATTATTGCCATGGGGATATTGACGTTGGTGATTGTTAGGTACTTATTGATTGTTTTTGATTGACTATTTGGATATTGTTTCTTCGTAATTCCGTATACGTTTTTTTTTTTTTTTTCCGCACTATCTACAAAACGTTTTCTCCGTATTTCCACTTGTAAATACATAACGGTGTTTCACCGACATTTACACTTCCCCCTTATATTAACTTTTCCAACTTTATTACAATAGGTATTGGGTCGATAGCGTTCTCCAAACAACCGAAAACTGGGCTATGGATAATAATAAATATGAATGGTTAGGATGGGGAAGGATCGATGACATCAATAACAATCCTTCAATCCTACCTGGTATAGAAAGTTTTAAAGCAGAAGCGACTTCTGGTTCTACTTCTTTCAGTGGTAGTGCAGCTGTCTTTCCTGTATTCACATTACTTGCCGCTATGGGTAAGAGAGTAATGGGTGAATTAGTGAAACCGATTTATAACATAAACTACACAGCAGATCCTCCTCCAACCTCAGCAGAACCACACGGTAACCCATTCACTGATCACCGTAACCATCCTTGTTATGGAATATTCTCCAGTAGAGTTAGCCGTTTAGGTGATTTCACAACTTGGTTGAATTGTGCAGGACTCCTAATGGGAATACCTTACTTCTGTTCAGCCTTCTTATGTCACTTCAATGTATTCTCAGTGTTTAGTGAGTTGAGGAATCCTACCCAAAGAAGATTGAAGAAAGTGATGAGGAGAACTATATATGTTGCTGGTGGGTTATATTCGACGATAGCTTTATGTGGCTTTTTCACTGCTGCAGCTTACGAGAATTATTCGGTGAGTTTGAAGAGTGATTTTGCTATTAAAAGAGATATTAAGGATGCAGACAGAGTAGTTGATAAAGATGCACATAGAATTGAGCACGATGTTAAAAGTGATGTTAGACATGATATAACTCGAGCTAGAAGAGATGTTGATCGTGATGTGGATCATATTCATAGTGAGTTTAGTAGTGGGAGTTTTATGGAAAACTTCTCAGAAGATCAAGATTCTATTAGTACTGTTAGTTCTATCAGAGACTACCTTCTGAATATGATTTCACTTAACGAATATGATATATCTGACGATCTCCAAAACACAAATCTCATTCTAGCATCAACTCCCAACAAAGGATCATCTAAAGGTGCAATTCTCGAAGATGAAGCAACTTGTTTAAGAGGAGTACAAGGAAACATTCTCAAGAACTTTCCAGCAGATTCTGTCGTAGTTAATATAGGAAGGTTCTCATTATTTTTCGCATTATTCTCCACTTTACCCTTACTAGTACATCCATGCAGAGCTTCTGTACATAGAACGTTCTTTGGAGATAATCATACATCAACCAATCTTCAACATCTAATAGAAACTATAGCATTGATGGGGAGTGCGTTCTGTATCGCGGTGATGATTCCTCAAGTCCAAGTAATATTAGGATATGCTGGAAGTACATTTGGTATATTATTGGCGTTTGTGTTTCCGAGTACTTAAAGAATTTTCGGTAAAAGTATGTTTGATTGCTGCTTTTTGATGCCCGCTCTGGTGACATCTAGCCTTTTGAAAAGTATCTCTGTCGTACTGTCGGATATGATAATACAACAACTATCTATGTATTATTAAGAAACACATATTTATTGTAGCCATCATAGGAGTATTGTTGAATCACGATACGGAAATGTTGCTCAACTAATGAAATCAAAAAACTAAAAATGAGAAATAACTATAATTCTAAGGTATCTTCGTCCTCCGCCTCTCCTCTTCCCCATACCCCTTCTATAAAGATAAAACAAAACTAATCCCATCTGCTATCCTCCTTCTCGGATTAATTCTATGTATTGCTACTACGTCTTTACAAATGATTAATCAGGAGGTAATGAGTAACGGTCAGAATGTCAAGTTGAGTGAAGATAGTTTCGTAGGGAATTGGAATCCAGAACAGTTAATGTTAGAAGCAGATCCTGTGTTAGATATATTAGACAAGGACTATTCAGAACAAGATCAATCTATAACAAAAGAAACAGATGAAATCGGAACTGATATCTCTGCTCTCCCTATAGACAAGAGAGATTACGGGCTACCATCTAATTTGTATGAACTTCTAAAACTAAAGTCTGATAAAGATGGTGATCCTAAAAGTACTGAAGATAATAAGAGACCTCCTCCTAAAGCTACAAAGGATAACTTCCCACCTGCTACCATTACCTGGTTTAATCACTATCGTGCAATGAAACCACCTCCCAAACCGCATGATACAGCTACGGAACCTTGGGTGAAGGAAGTTGATTACATTAGTACAAATGACACTGATGGTACTAAAGCAAGAAAGAAGAAAATAGTTCCATGTACTTTCACAGAACCTGAACAACTCCATAGTCAAATGGATAAAGTTAGGAGATATGCTAGTATAAAGGATGAGTACGAAAGAACTGGACGTGCGGAGGTTATGAGGGATAGAGTGAAAGGTGTTGAATGGGCTAGGAAGGAAGGATGTAAGTGAATGTGAGATTTACGGAATGTGTAGAATTTAAATATATTAGAAACTTAACGTTACGGTCCTCTGTCAACTATGATATAAATAGCTTTTGATAATCGTGACCGATCCTTATTTAAACTCGATTGAAATTTATGTTAACTGTGATTGATATTTTAGAAGAAAGAAACTCGCACTTACTACTTTTATCATCTTTATCACCTTACCTTGTACACTAATATATACCAACTACTATGCCGTTTTTAAAATTTTTATCAGTTTTGACTTTCACTCAAGAACGTGCCAGTGTGTGTGCCGTGTGTTTTCTATACGTCTGAATACCGCAAGTTTTACAAACTTTTTTAAAGATAATGTTTGTTTAAACGTATATTTGGGTTGTTCTAAAATGAGAGTTGTTGTGAGACCATGTGAGCATTGTGAGTAGTAAGAGACGGAGTCGGACGTACTTTATTACAAACACTAATCTATCATCTTCCTAACAATATCCTAGCTATATCTATCATTGTTTTTTTTTTTTTTTTGTAATTTATAATAATTATTGTATAAACTGTAAACTTACTTAGAGCCATGCTTCCTAAATTCGGTGGAGAGTTTACAAAAGAAGAAGTAGCTAAACATAATACAAAAGAAGATTGTTGGGTTATAGTAAATGGTGACGTTCTCAATGTTACTGAATTCTTACCTGATCATCCTGGAGGTGAATTAGCTATTTTAACTTTTGCTGGAAAAGATGCTACTGAAGAATTTAATATGATTCATCCACCTGATGTGATTAAGAAGTACTTATATGTGATTGTTTTGATTTTGTTGTTTTGTTTTGATCATACTATAATTGTGTTTGATCCTTCTTATTCGTGAATCAGATCTCGAACTTTCTTCATATTTGAACTACAATTTCTAAGAATCTCTAGAACTCCATAGAAGACTGAATTTATTATATCACCATAACCATGTTCATATCCCTTTTCTTCTTTTATCTCATTGCTTTTTGTGAAGCACGAGATATCACCGACTTTCCTCAAACTGAATGGACAACTAATCTCGGAAACTTCAGAACATCATTAATTGCTGAAGCTACACCATCGCTATCTCTAACTCCATCTCTAACCACCGATTATTGTTCTCTCCACCAAGATAATAGACAAGATAAATGTCTTCCTGGTGCTCGTTATTCTCCTCTAACTGACTCATGTGAAGGTTTCCCCGGTAACAAATGTTACCAATGCTATGAAGGAGATTCCTGTAAGAAACGAATCCCATTGAATAAATGTACATTAATCTCTGGAGGTGGGTATCCAACCATTTTCATTGATTATTGGCAACAGCAGACTATTCAAGGAAAGCCATGTATTTCTGTTCCTAATGATATGGTCACTAATTACCAGTTTGGATCTAGTATTTTTAGTGGAAATATTCAGAAACCAAGTCTGCTATTAATTGGAGGTGCAGGAGGTAGTGAGCTGGATTCTGGACTAAGGGAATTACACAAGTCGATTCATAATGTTGATCCTGAAGTTTTAGATTCTTATTTCTTGATTCCTGCTGCAGGAAGCACGCAAGCTATGGCTGCAGCAATGTTTGGACTATCGAAGAAGATAGTTGATGAAGAAGAAACTTCTACTATCCCCCTAAAAGCTTTCTCTCAACCTCCTTATTATTCTCATTATCAATATCAAGCTAATACTACAGTTTTGCCTTCTGGGAAACAGTTATTACAGTGGAGTGCTGCGGAGGCAGTTAAGCTTAGTGATGACGAATTGAATTCAGATCCTGATAATAATCCCTGGATAGAAGTCATTACCTTTCCGAACAACCCCGATGGAGAGTATAGGAAACCAAGATTGAGGAATAAGGATAGAGTTATCTATGATTGTGTCTATCTTTGGCCACAATATAAGTTTGATTTAGCTATTGAGCACAATGAAACGGGTAAGCTTCCTCCAATTCCTTTCCCAAAAGATGCTGATATCCTTCTCTTTAGTGGTTCTAAATTAACTGGTCATGCAGGAAGTCGTTTTGGGTGGGCATTGGTAAAGGATGCTAACGTCGCTTTGAATATGGAACAATATCTTATTGCTCAGACTTTAGGGGTGTCGACGGATACTCAAGTTAGATTTCTAGGATTAGTTCAGCATTTGAGTGAGGGGCTGAGAGAGAAGAAGAATGAGATTGCTAATTCCGTAAATGATAAAGCTACTAACCCTTATACCGAATTCTTCACATACTCTACCAATAACTTCCTTTATCGTTGGGTTATATTAGATGGTATCTTTAATACTTTCAAAGCACATCGATCTAACTATGAATGGACAAATCAGAAAACTAAAGGTGCATATATGTGGATGCGTTGTAAGAAACTCGATAAGAATGAGGATGGTGAAACTGAAACTTGTGTTCAACACATCTCTAAACACTCTGGTATTATTGGACTAAGTGGAGTACCTTTTGGATCTACTATCGATTATGTCAGATTCTCATTGTTAGGACCAGATTCTGAGTTTGACCTGTTTGGGAAAAAAATGGCTAATATGGTGTTGGGACCTGCGGGTGGAAGTGGAGAGGGATATCAAGATGATAATAGTTTTGATTTTGAAACATTGAAACGAGATGCAGTGGTGGATAAAACTTTTAACGTTAAGAGTACTGAAGAGTTGGAGAAGACTGGGTGGAATCCAATTTGGGTTTAAACTTTAAAACTTAAGTTAGTTTAAAGTTCATTAGTTGTTGATTTCTGATAGCTTCAACGTAGAAGTATCACTAAAGGCTTTTTTGAATAGCGAGTGATAAGGAACAACTACTATTGTGACAATTACTGTTCCAGTGAGTATGAGGTTACGAAATGAGTAAAGTTTCTAAGAGAGATCTAATTATATAGCTTACTACCTTCAATTTAAGAAACTAACTTTAGATCTCCTAACTCCACAAAGGTACGCTCCCGATGCTGTTATAGGAAAAGTTGGAACAAAAGCAGTAACTACTACTCATGCTTTCGATCCTCATCCCGGTCACAATGATCACGCTGCTTCTTCCTCTGATGCTCCATTACGCTATTACTCTCTAGCAGAAGTCCAAAAGCATAATAATGAACAAGACTGTTGGGTTGTAGTTAATGGTAAAGTTTTAAACGTTACCAAATTCCTTCCAGAACATCCAGGAGGAGTTCTTCCTATCTTGACGTTTGCTGGTAAGGATGCTACTGAGGAGTTCAATATGATTCATCATCCCCATGTAATTGATAAGTATGCACCTAGTGCTTAAGACATCATTTCACACCTACCACCATCATTTTAGGAGGGGGTACATTTCCTCTTGAAAATGATCATTTTTTGTACACTTTGGAACATGAATTCCTTTATGAATTTCACGATTTCCAAACTGTCCAAAAAATGATCATTTTCAAGAGGAAATGTACCCCCTCCTAAAATGATGGTGGTAGGTGTGAAATGATGTCTTAGTGCTGTGATTGGATTATATGGGGATGGACCTACTTTTAGTAGACCTGCTGGAGGTGGATTGACTGCTCCATTATTAAATGCTGCTACTAGTGCTGCAATGGGGAATAAGAATAAGATAACTGCGAAAGAAGGACAAAACTTTCTATCTGGTAAGTGACATTTTGGATTAAAAAAAATCTTTAAATCGTAAAGTCAAAATCAACGCATTAGAGAACGTGTAAAACTGAATTCTGGTTCGATTTTTAGCTAGGGGGATAAGGGAGTCATTCTGAGGTTCTGAGATTTCTAAAATGTCACATTGTATTCCTTTCAGGATTACATAATTATGGTGATTGGAGAGAAGAAACATTAGTCGAGAATCCAGGTGTTTTGTATTTTCCAGTTGGTAATTGGATTAAAGCATTATTATGCTGGTTATCAAGTTTCTTGTACGAAATCCTCATGACAATCTTCACAGTTTCTAATTTCTCTGGTTGTAAATTCAGAAATGATCGTGTTGGATTAACTCGTTCCGCTAACTTCCTAATTCTATTTATGATCGTCCATTCAGTAGGAAATTTACATATCTTCTTAGGTCCTGATGATTTTAATGGGTACGGTTATATGTACGCTCGTCTTTATTGGACTACTGGTTATTTAATTCCAGCAAGTATCGTCGAAATATATCTTGCACTAGGTTTTTTACTTCATGTAAGTGTCGCATTGAAACGTACATGGGATATTAATCGTAATTATAGTATTAGTAGTGGCAAATTGAATTTGATTATATCAGGAA
>Ga0099798_10094_pt1 | contig 26720 bp, 21 predicted proteins | sample Uncmet_Sort29A_1_FD_89870 | JGI IMG/M metagenome (GOLD analysis project Ga0099798, IMG submission 89870) | Marine eukaryotic communities from CALCOFI LINE 67, Pacific Ocean - CN13ID_Sort29A_1 | ecosystem: Environmental > Aquatic > Marine > Oceanic | place: Pacific Ocean: Monterey Bay | collected...
ATCCAGATGCTGACGCACGCGCTGACGAGTGGATTCCGCTTTCTTAGGAGTTTCATTGTTACTTCGTGGTGGCAACCGTATCGGTACGATGCCTACGTCGCCCCGAACAACACTGTCTCGGTTCAGTGGCTGCCGATAAACACTCGAATATTCTTTGTAAGCCTCCGCTAGTGATTCAGCAGAAGGAGCATCTTTGTCATTGGTCGCGAACTGAACCCTAACTTTTGTTGGAGATGATTCGTTGGTTGCTAGAAATCCTTTGGCAAAATCCTTCTTGACCGATTCATTATTCACATCACCTTCACCATTCACACTCCGATCCAAATTCAAATTAGGCGTCCGCGCGACACTCCTTCTGACAGCGCTGTGATCACCCTCTTCGATGATGTGCCGTCTGCTTGGGCTCCGTCTACTTGGGCTTCCTTGGTGGTGCTGGCCCTCTTCGATATTCGTTTTACTTTTCTGCTCTTCTTCTTGTTCGGGTTTCTCGTCCTCTTCGCTCTCTTCCCCCTCGACGTCTCCGCTTGCGTCGTCATCCTTTTCAACAACACTGAGGATATTGCTACCGACAACATTAGTGTCACTCCCACCTCCATTAAAACCACCATGAAACTCTCGCGCAAACCCACCTTCCCCAAATTCTCTAATCTTACGCAGCAGGCGACAGAAATCCAACGCGGGATCCAAATGTTTCAAAACCGCGAGGAAAATCCGCAGGAACTCACCAGCTCGCAGAGGAGGAATGCTGATTGCGGATTCGAGAGTCTGGTTGTTGCTAGTGTTGTCAGCAGAAATTGGTGTTTCAGCAGAAACCAGCTGAGATGGAGACGAACTGACAGAATCGGGAGAGGCAGGAGGCGTATTAATCTCAAAATCACCCCCAAACAGATACTGCTCTTCAAAGACCTCGAGTACACGTCTTCGTTCGGTTTCGGTTTCCTGGGGTTCCAACTCCGTCTCCAAAAGTTTTTTCCGCGCGAAATGGAGTAAGCGGTCCCCTTCGAGAACCAGGGGTAACAGATTCTTCTGAACTGCGTTTCGGATCTGCTTTCGGATTTTTCGGAGCTTGCGGATTGATGAAGTGTTGTCCTTGACATTTGTGTTGTCTCTCTGAGTCTCCCCCAAATCAACATTTTCTGCCGCATCTGTTTTCTCATTATCAGGTCCACACACCTCCTTCAAAACCTCCTCCAACTTCAAATCTGCGCCTCCTTCAAAGTCCTCAGAGCTCAAGTCATTCGCTAATTGTGCGAGTCTCTCCGCTGTCATGCCGAAATCAGTTACTATATCAGCCAGCAACCGAATCGTCCCCGGTCTGATTCCAGAAGTTGATGACATGCCGGTTGTTGGTGAAGTCGGATTTGGAGAGGTTGGAGAAGTGGTTGATGTTGGCGTATCGATATTGATTCCGCCGGGGCCGCCAGCGAGGTTGATTCGAGTTAGAACCAATTTGAGGATGATGGAGAGGATTAGTTGGGTGGAGAGGGACGGGGTTAGGTTGAGAGCTGTTCGATCATCGCTCAGCTTATTGCCGCCATCGTTCAATTCCAACCCTCTCAAATCAATTCCGAATCGAATTGTCGACGTTCCATTTAGCATATTCCTTAATCCATGCCGAATCAGCGCCTTCGCAAACCTTTGATTTGCATCCTCGTAGAAGTTTTCGTGCAAGAAATGAACGATCCGAAGAACGAACGGCTTGCAATTATTCTCGGAATCGATCCCGCCGCAGTAGCCAATTAGTTGGAAAAAGCAGGAAACGGTCGGGATGGTGATGAGGGAGGAACCTGGGGGAAGGAAAGGGGATGGGATAGGATGTCAATGATATCAGCAAACACTTAATTTACCGAAGAGGTGCGCCGTTTGCGACCCGAATTGAAATCAACGTGGGTCTGTTCCGGGCGGCGCCTCGCGCTTGGCTCGTTACGTTATCGGATTTCCGGTATGCTCGCGTGCCGCCTGGGCGGGCTTCCCCAGCGCAAATGGCGATAGCGCAGCGGATCCTTGAACCAATATCGAAGCAGCGGGTGTGCCGCATACTTGACAGCGCTTTAGAAAATATACAGGCCCAGAATCAATTGCGATGATCAACTCCGGGACAAATGCAGTGGCAACCGCCGGCATTTGTCTCGGTGTGAACACATTCTCGAGGATCAACCTTAGCGGAGGCGATCGCATATGATTTAAGGAAGTTCAGTACTTACTACCACAAGATATCATTAACCATTCACTTCCCCCTCACTCGCAAAAAAGCATCCCACAAAATTTTCCAGGGATTCTTCGTCCAACAGCCTCGTCCTCCACTTCAACAACGCTATCTTCAACTTCGCCTGCAAACTAGCTTTGATTTCGGCAGGGGACATTCGCAAGAGCCCGATCGGCATAATTCGATTTGAGACTTCATGTTTCGTCCCATTCTGATCATCATTTCCGCTTCCATTTCCTCCCTTTTGACTCAGAGTCACTGCCTCCTCCACCCCAGCTTGTTCCCTCCTCTTTTTATCTTCCCAAAAGATCTGTCGCCAAAAATACGTTTCAATCGCCTTAGCGAAAATCTGACGACCTTGGAATTCTAAATCGAGATCCACTTCTTCGTATAAATTCGCCATTTTTTCTAGATCGTATCCCGAATTCGTGATCTTCTGCCCAGGCGTAGTGGGAGTGCCACTAGTGGAGGAGGCTGGCGTGGCGGCGTGTGTGCTGGTTGGGGTGGGAGCGAAGGAACGGGGGTAGGTGAACCTGGGGTGATGTGATTTGGGACTAGTGGCTGATTTGAAACATGGAATGATAGGAGGATATTAGACATCTAAACGACGTAATACTAAATTTTTATAAATCACATGTACAGACCAAGACTTCTCCTACCATTTCCGCACATCCGACCAGATCCGAAGTTTCGCATCCGTCCACGTCGCATCCAACGCAGAACCTGCCTCTTCTTGTGGTGAGGGTTCATTTGCGGTTTGAGAGACCGATTGAGATTCATTTTCTTCTTTCCGTTCTCCGCTTTCTGATTCTACCGCAGCCTGGACCGTTTCCACGCCGGTGCCATTTTCCAGAGTAGGGTCAGCATTACTCTCCCTTCCTTCCACAGTTACATTACCATCCTCATCTTTGCCCCTCTGAACTTTCCTGGCCCCACTGTAACTTCCTGCCCCATTCCCTTTTCGCACTCTCTCTCCCAATGACAACCTACCAAGACTCCTCCGCCGCCTCTCCAATCCCACTTTCCCCGCCTTCTTCAATAGCTTCGAAGCTTGCTGTAGCAGATTCTCCAGAGGCGGCTCTTCGGAAGTTGACGTATTCACGGCCGCATTAGATTCATTTTGATTTTCACCAGGCATTGTGACTTCATCGAGGGCTGCTACTGGAACTAATTCAGAGTCGCGGTGTCGATTACTGTCAGCCCCACAATCATTACTTTCCTGCTGTTCACTATCACTGGGAATCCTTGAAGCCGGTCTGAGTTTTTTCGGACTGACTTTTGCCGGACTTCCACAGGCATCATCATTATGATTTTCCGGTTTCCATTTGTTGAGAGATTCTTTGGGGGAGGTTGCAACGTCAGCGGCAACTGCGGTTTCTACAACTGCTTCCTTTATCTGATTTTTTACTTCATCCTTCAAATAATCCTGCAGGCATCCACGTCTCTGTTTCGCGGTGAAAACCCGCTTTTTACTCTCCATCTGTTTACTGGGAGAAAGTTTTGGTTTCCTACTTGATCTCTTTTCTGGGGAGGTGGCTCGACGAGAGTATTTGGCGGCGATGCGGTCCAACTTCGCCTGGTGGTTGTAGTTGGATTTACTGCTGTTGGAATTACTGCTATTTGAATTCGAATTGCTCAAATTGCTGGAGTTACCGACTTTACCGTCACCATTCCGATTCTGACTACCATTCTGATTCTGATTACTCCTATTAGCATAATTCTTGTTTCGCGCAATGACCGCTTCCGAACTGCTGATATTGTTCCGTACATTTTTGTTCTGAGCGATTACTGATTCGGCGAAGGAAGAATAACTTTGTTTACAGGATTTGAGAGCTGGTTTCTGCTTTTCTGCATTAGATTCTTTAGCAGTTGATTCTCTAGGAGCCGGCTGACCAAATGGATTTTTCCGTTCAGGTCGCGTCGCTAATGCTGCCGCTGTGATTGCAGACAGAGTGACACCACCGGTGAGGACTGAGAGTGTGCTGTTGTTCGCATCGTCATTACGATTCATGTTCTTCCCCGCTGATCCGCGGTCGCTTTTCCCCGCTGAACCGCGATTGTTTTTTCCTGCGGATCCCCGACCGCCTGAATTCCTCAAAAATCCGTTTCTCTTCAAATCACTAACTCGTTTGGGTGGCGAGGCAGGTTCGATTGCTCGCCTCGATGAAGTCACTTTTGGTTTCGGAGTTTGAGTGAATGGTGCGGCGTTGCCATCCAACGACTCGCGTTGTCTCACAACGAGATCCGCGAGGGAGCGGACATCCGACACGCGCGATTGCGAGAGATTATCCTTCTCGACAGGGAACACGTTCTGGACCGAGGAGGACATCGCGGGGGACGTGGGATTTGGTAGTCGAAATCAGTATTTTTATTTTCTACCTATGATGCAAAGTGATGTTAAGTATGTCCAATACTGGATGATAATGTACAAATTTTCGATGTTACTGCTTCGCCTAATGTCACTCTGTTCATCAAAATTCAAGAATTAATTTTATTGCATATCACGATAAGAAACCAACAACACGACGGCAACGAGATTAATTCATCACGAGAAGAAACCAACTTCAAATCAATGGCGAATATTCACATACCACCTGTGACTTGAATAATTACATATTCGAAAATCTGATCATCAAAGCCTCCAAATTGAAATTGAAAATTCAGAATCAAAACTTGTCTGGGTCTGTATTCTATTTTTCACCGTTCTCCCCTCCTATACCTTCACAATCCTAAAAAACACTCTCTCCTTCTTTTTCCCCTGTGCCCATAAACGATCAAAGTACGAGGTTGTGTCCACATCGCTACTGTTGTCGGCATCACCAGACTTGCTGCTTCCAGTAAACACCTCGACCGGAATCTGCCCTCGGTAGAGCTTGAAGGATTTTTCATTCGACGTAGGAATATTAGACTTTTGCTCGTCTCCACCTAGTTGCCTATTCTTCTTCTTCCCCATCCTGCGATTCGGCGGGTGCTCGAAAACTACTGGAAGTTTAGTGACCTTATTGTTGGTGGAATCGTCTTTGCTACCCGCAGAGAGATTCAGTGTCTGAGTCCCAAATCCTGCTCTCTCATGCTCTTGCCATTTGCTCATATCGAGGCTCCTCAACACCAATTCGCAATACCTCCGATTATCAGAAAAGACAATAAATTCACCGCCTGGTTTCAGCTTCGAATGAATCTTGTCGTTGACAAATTCGCATGTGAGAAGGTGTGCTGAAGTGGTCAGGGCGGCGTCGGATGCAGAAGATTCAGTGGTTTTCTTGTCCTCTTCAGCATTAGTGGTACTACTATCAGCATTGTCCGATTTTGCGATCTCCACCAAATTGTCTTGATGCCATGCCGGTGGTTCGGGGAAGTTGGAGACAATCAAGTCCACTGAGGCGTCTGGCAGGGAGAGACTTTCAGACTTTGAATTTTCTTCGGAAGCATTTCCTTCAGGCGATTGTTCTCCCAACCACATATTCGCATCCCCCCCAAGGATTTGCAGACTACTCAGCTTGTTCAGCACCCCCTGTTGCCAAATCTTCACGCAGCGGTCGTGACGGAGCTCGTTGGCCAGCCAAAGCGTTGAATCTTTCTTGTCGGAATCAAGTTTCTTGCTACTCGCCCCAGCTAAACTGCAGATCCAATCGCCATCGCCTGCTCCGAGCTCGAAGATAACACGCCGACTCGGGGAAGGTTTGGATTTTTTCGACGTTCTCGATAATTTCGCCAATAGAGGTTCGAATCCGTCTGTGCAGCGAGGAGGCGACTCGACGGCGTTGTAGAAGAAATTCGTCTGCGGATTCTGAAGTTTGTCCTCCATTATTTTTTCGTCTGTATTCGAAGCGTTCCAAACAGCCTTCAGCGCATCAATCTGTCGCCTCGACTCTAATGTGGTGTGGTCAAGGAAATTCAGCATTCCACCACCGAGATTCGAATCATTGGAATTACCATTCTTGCCCTTCCCTTTGCCTGCGTTCTTCCCGCCGAAATTCTTCCCACCATGCCGCTCTCGCCGCGTTTCCATCTTCTTCTCTTCAGCTTTTACTTTATCATCGGACAACCGGAGGTACAACCCGATTTCGGCTTGCATTGTAGCGACGGTCCGGCTGTCCACATTGCCATTCAAGTACTCCACCACCAGTGCGCGTGCGATCGCGATATACGTGTTGGCTGTGACTTCGTAGCGCACGGTACTGTCACTTACACCATCTTCTCCACCGAAACCTTCTTCGTTGATTTCCTCGTCTTCATCTTCTTCTCCCTGGTTTTGCCCCTTTTTGCCGTGACCTTTCTTTCCGTGTTTTCCCTTGCCTTTCTTCCCCTTTGAATTTCCTTTTTTTCCGCCAATCTGACTGCCTTTACCGGCATCCTTGGCACTATCGACATTCCCATCCGAACTCGCACTTTCTCGTATCAACTTCTTCACTTCATCTGACTGCCACAGTTTTTGTTGAGTCTGGAGGATAGCCTGCGCCTCATGGATGCATTCCACCGAGCGGCCCATGCACAAAGCCTGTACTAGATATTCAAGAGAAGCGGATTCCAAGAGAAGCGGGGAGTCGGGAACAAATGGAGATTTCGATGATGCTAGCTTTTGTGAACAAAACGACGCGAGTCCTTTCTCATAAAACTCCTTAGCATCCCCGAGTTTCCCCCATCGCAAACACCCACGAAAGAACGTCGCTAGCAGACGAATGGGGAGGATAGTGACTACCTGCTTCTTCACTTGACACTCCTTCTTTTCTCCTCCACCCTCTACAATCTTCCCAAACTCCCCCATCACTTTCCTGACTTTTTCACCCACCCCTTTTTCGTATCCTCCCTCAACCCAATATCCTTTCAACATAGCAGTCAATGCTGCAATGTTGTCTAGTCCCTTTGTTTGCAAGATTCTCCAGTATTCTTCGGCTTTTTCCATATTCCCGAGACGGACAAAACAGTTGATGAGGATACTATACGTATGTGCTGTCGGTTCTAGTCTCTCTTTCTGGAATTCAGCAAAGAACTCTAAGACTTTGCTCTCTTGCTTCCGTGCTGCACTCGCCGCCATCTTCTTGTTGAGGAAGATGGTTCTTCGGCGGGTCGTTTGCCGATTCATGGTGTTTGTGGTGCTCGCGGTTGGAGAAGAGTTAGCTGAAGAAGCTGGAGATGACATTGATATGCTACTGGGTTCTGTAGTCGCCGTTTCTCTTTCTTTCTCTGCACAAGGAGAGTTTGGCGCGGTTGTTGCTACATCCGTCACTTCAGTCACTTTCGTAGAAACAGCACTACAAACTGCCACCTCATCCACCTTTCTCCGCTTCGGTGCAGGTTCCTCATTTTCGGAAGGACTACCAGCTGCCTCAGCTGCTGCCATCGTCATTTCTTCCCCCAGCTTCTGCTTCCTCTGTTTTTTCAGTTTCTTCATCTTTTTCTTCATTTTCTTTCTCTCGAGCTCTGCGTCAGAAACTGTGACATCGATGTTTTCGTTCGCCTTTTCGACAACAGTTGCACTCCCAGTGACAATTGCAGAGTTTGCAGGCCCAGACACGGTCGCCGACGGAGATTTTTTCGCGTTTCCCTTCCGAGACTTTTTCGACATGAGTGTGGACTGGGTAAAGTATGGTTTACTGCAATGTTCGTCTACGAATATTTAGATTCCGTTGTTTCTAACAATGGTTCTTCTAGACCTGACTAGATCATCCTCCCCTGGGCCTGTGGTAAAACTTAGAGTCTATTATTCACTCTAGCATGTTACTGCCCCCGAAGAACTACTCCCGGTGGTTCACCTCAGTTTCCGGAGTTTCCCCTGACTCATTGGTTATGTAAATTGATTTAGATTTCGTTAACTTTATGAAGTTCATGTCCTGTTAGTACCGCAAATGAATGTGGGATCTATCAGCGATGTTCCGCTGATTTCCTAGTCTCCTAGAATAGTATCTCAGTCTGCATGCACACTCGTTGTCCGCTCCTGTCGCACTCATCCGTAAATTTTTTTTCGATCTCACATTTTTTCTTCACTTTTCCACACCATATTAGACTGTCATTTTTTCCACGCCTATGTCACTTCTCAACATACGTGAACTCACTACACCTTCATTCACCATCGTTATCCATGAATACCAGTAGAAACAACATGGTCAACAAGGATTGTCGCAGTGCTGTCCCGGCCTGTGTTATCCGCTCCCTCGAGCGAACGCAGAAACAATCATCATCATCATTTAATTGATGAAATCCATATGATCGTATGCGGTCTCATTTGTGTATGTTGATGGAAATGGAAATGGTTTTGTTGTTATCATGATGTACATATGACATTTTGAGTTACATATGACAATTTTAATATCACTATGACCCCTTCGATTCTGTGCCGCTGAATAAATTCAACGGAAGCTTCTCTTCAATGAATTCCGGCGACTCTAGAATCGACTGTTGAAAAGTTATCCCGTATGTTACTTGTTACGTGTTACAATGTGAGCCCTTCAGAACCCGTGTACGTTTTGTGTAGTCTTGTAGCAAACTCGTGTACGTTTTGTGTAGCGCGTATGTCGGAACCTCACTAAGAGCAACGGAAGACTAAATTAAGACTAATGTACAGGTGATATTAGTTTCCCGACGCTTAAATGAAGTTTCTGAGAAGCGTTCCCGATAATTACCGTATGTAAAACTGCGATCATACTGCTTCCACCATAAATGACTGTGCCAAAATTCTATGCGATATTAACTTTATTTTACCTGTTTTCAACTGTGTTTTCCGATTCATCCGAAGAACATTACCTTTAGCCGATGAAGAACAATACTTTTAGCCGATGAATATCTGATCCCGACCCCTTTCAAAAAACTTTGCCCCGTTTATTTTCTGCTAGAGCGTGACACCACACTCTCCCTATTGTTTTAATTGCTCAACCTATCAGAAATACTTTCCGCACTCCTGATAAAGGTGGCACAAAAAATCAAACGTAAGACCTGAAGAATATTATAAGACCTGAAGAATAATATGATATCGTTTTTTTTTTTTGAGAAGACCTGGAGGTAAATCCTGCTCTCGAGATTATCGTGACGGTAAGTAATTAATACCACTCGGCTCTAGCTGAATACCAATGCGCACCTCGTACGCCGGTGCGCCCCCATTTGATTACAGGATTATATGCTGCTGTCGCTTATAAATTCAGCGTACATAGAACGAAACCCTTTTCTTGTTTTTTCTGAGCTGAGATTGAAGGAACTGAAATCATTCGTATACTACGCTGAAATCATTCGAACCTCAGACTTCCGGAACTGTAATCGTTCATACGTTGCAACCAAATACATTAAAACCGCTTAATAATATGGTATCACTCCTACCAGTGAATACAATGTATATAATGAATAGAAGAAACAATTCAGTGTCGAGCCGTATGACCACCAAGACTCCGCAAGTTCATGATTTCCGCCCCGTTAACCGATCTTGCCTCCCCGGCTATACTGAAGAAGCTCCGTGTGTGTCAGGCTATCACACACGGTGTGTGAGGCCTTTGTTGTGAGAAAAATCTACGATTGAGAATAGTGTATTTTCAGTACTAGACTGTATGCTGTGGTGATTCTAATTCCAATTTACTTACAATCTCTCAGGGGCTCCAAAAAAGGCAAACAATTAGGGAGTCAGATCATTGCTATGTCTCTAATCATACCTTTTGTATCTGTGATCGTCTCAATACTTTCCGATTTCGTCTCAATACTTTCTGATTCCGATAGAATGTAGACTTGAAATGAGTTTCCTTTTTTGCGATAGAATGTAGACTTGAAATGAGTTGTTTTGTTTTTCCGTTGTTTTTCCTTGAGTATTATTATAGTATAGAGCTTGGCGTTGATTAATATCTGAATCTGAACCTAGAGAAAATGCGTGTTGTGTTTTTGTTTCGACTCTCAATTGCTTGTACTGGAAAATCGTTTTGTCTCTCGTTTGCGAACTGTATCTGAAAAGACTGAACTTTGTCGCTCTATAGCCTTTATTAACTGTTGACATCGAATAGCACTGGTGACGGCAAATAGAAAATGGCTGTACGTTGAAATTAGAATTTATTGATGTTTGGAAATTGAGACTCGGTGTTCTTGATTTTTCTGGAGTACCCTGATCCCTCGTAGACTGAGAGCTGGTTGGCGCTCATACAATTTATAGTTTTCTTCGTAGCGAACAGAAACGAGAACGGAAAATGGAATAGAGTTGATTCAAAGTAGTACGGAAAATGGAGAATTATTGAATGGTGAAATATGGGGCTGGTAAGAGAGAATACCCCAATTAGCGATAAAGATGCAAATAAATGTACGGCAACAAACTGTAATAACTGAATGATAGCAGTCCAGTGGTATTTGCACCACGGACTGAGAAGCAAAAAGAATTCAACGGGCGAGTTTTGGCAAAAGAAATTATTGGAGCAAAATCTGGTGGTGAGGGCGCCTTACTCAATTTACAGGGAATCCATTTTGTGGAACTACTGAATATTCTGAATCACACTGGCAGCGCTATACTGTATTCTTATATACATTACCCAGAGAACTACCCATTAAAGATAGTCATCATATGTCATCAGGATTTTGAAGGCAAAAGTAATAGATCATACGGTCGCGAATTTTGCTTTTACTTAGTGTACACGGAAGTGCAACTAAATAGTACCAAAATTCAGGATAAGAATCGGGATAAGGAATTGAAGAAAGGCAGATCGCAGTGGAGCAATTACTGCAACACCACAATCATAGCGGTGATATCATCTACCACCTGTCCCATCATGTGCTTCGTCCAGCGGTCCCAACTCTCCCGCGCAAGAATCTCACAGCACTCTTGGGTGTTGTCTGGGGGGGGTGGATTTGGGTTGATATGACTTGGGGATTTGGTTGGAGGTTTGTTGGATTGGGGCTGAATGGGGATTGGATATGGACACCACGACAGGCGGAATCTGCAGTGGATATGCGGGGCGCGCCTCGCGCCTGGCTCGTTATGGCGGTTTGCTCGGGCTGAATTGCCGCCCGGGCAGGCCTCTTCCGCCGGCGATTTCGGTTGGCGCGTCGCCTAGAGCCTTAAGGATTCGAAACCTCGTTGATTTTCTGCGGCACCCGAAATTTTGGAGCACTCAGCGATGCTGCGAACCCCGCTCCGAGCATACACTCGCGCCACAGCTACGCCGCAGAATTCAGTTCGGAATCGAATTTGCTTTTGACTTTCGATTGATCGCCCTCTATTAATATATCAGCAATCCTCATTATGGCGTATCGATTTGTATCATCCCCCTCACCAAGATACTTATCGCAGATGTCCACTCCTTCCTGACTCGAGATGAATTCCCACACGCCGTCGGTGCCTGGAAGATTTGATTGGGAAATTACTTAGCTTTTGAATTGTTTCAGCAAATTGAAAATACCGAATTCGAATAATATTCCAATGTCGCTAAGACCGGGACGTCCTAAGCCTACGCATCTTTCTTGAGTTAGATATAATCGTCGTCCCCTCCTTACACAGAATCAGAAACTCGTCGCATCCAGGCTTGTGCCACCCTTGCTTCGTGACGATGTCATGTATTCCCGAAGGATTGGGCACGTTCTTCTCCTTTGCCACAGTCTTGCCGTCGCCCTCACCGTCTGGGGAGGTGGAGGGGTTTTATCGCAACATGTAATGCATTATTTTGAAAGACTGCCTCATGGTGCGCAAGAATGTGCCTGAAATAAAGTCTACTCGCATACCTTCCACAAAAACGAGTCGGAAATTTTTGGGAGCAATTTTCGATGAAATAAAAGAGCAAACCTCACCGACATCCCCAAAGAAATCCTCGTCCTTCGAGCCTTCTCGTGTTAAACCATTCGTCTTCGACGTCCTCTCGTCGCCGTCCAGCCGATGATATGCCACCGCAGGAACTGCTGAAATGCCGGCGTCGTAGTGGCTGAAGGTGGGGATTTGAGTGGATGGTGGAGCGGTGGGGAAGAGTTTGATAGTGAAACGTACATACGAAGAACGCGGCAATCGAGTTTCCTTGAAATTAGGGGCGGCGCCTCGCGCTTGGCTCGTTATCGGGTTCTTGTCGGGCTTGTTTGCCGCCCGGGCGGGTATCCTGGCTGCGACACCCAGAGTGCGCGGCGTTTATAAATTATTGACGTATATGAATGATTGATTAAAATACTGACTGTCACTCGTAGCGGTTATACGTCTTCCTCCGCGCTGGAAACATGCCGAACGAGCCTAACGATTTCTGTCCCAAGTTTTAGGATTCGCACGCGGGTGCATCAAACAATATCTAAATCCCCACAACTCAATCCCTCTCCTCACCCTGCTAAATCCCCGAGCGCCCTGCTCATATTCAGTCCTGGATATTTCCCGCTCCTCGCATACACCCTGTAATTGTAAAACCCATCAAACACCACCCTCCCTCCTGCTTGCTCGATTCTTGATCTCTCCGCTGGATGATCCGGCTTATGATCCATTGTCAAATCAATTGCTAGAAGTTGTGATTTCATCGACTTCTTCTCTTCCGCAGTCAAAGGTTTCTGAGGTGCACTACCATCCTCATTTTCTCCGCTTTCATCCTGATCCCCTTCATTTGGGTTGCCCTGCGAACTCGCATTATCCGAAGAAGTATTCAAACTATTCTTCCCATCCCCATTATTGCCACTCCCATTACCATTCCCGTCGCTCCCATTCCCGTCACTGCTTCCATCGCCACTGCCTGAATCACTACTTGTCTGTGACTTATTCTCTGTTGAATTCCCACCCCCACTCCCTGAGTCGTCGCCATTGCCTGATGATCCCTTCACCAATCCCGTACGCCCAGCCAAGTGGTCGATTTTGGCGCCCTGGGGGTTGTAAGTTAATTTGCGATTGACTTTAACTCCGAAATTAAATTTACCATTGAATTTCAAGTTGCGGTCATCATACGATTTGAAAGACGTAGAATTTCCAATACAGAATACTTAATCGGATCCCGTATCCGGATCGTATTATTCCTTCCCCCTCACCTGTGCCTGCTGCAATTGCCGTCCGCTTGGTGAATATGGCAAGAAATCCTTCTCCTTGTCAGCGTACATTCGGCGGGCGAGGACCTGGAGGGGCGATTAGATTGGGAGCGTTATCGGTACGATTTAGAAGCGCGGGGGTAAATGATAATCTGTAAATAGACTCTTGCCGCCCTGGCGATCTCAGACTTGGGCCGCGCCTCGCGCCAGGCTCGTTATCGGCGCGCTGTGCTCCTTTGAGGGCGCCCGGGCGGGCCTCACTCTCTGCACCAGCCGAGGTTGTTGAAGCGGTCCGGATTTCCTGGAGCACCAGCGGGGCCTCACCATCTGGACCAGCTGGCACCTGCGGGGCACAAGAGCTCGCGGGATCACAGGCAGGAGGAGCCCCCGCTGGGAATGGATGGAAATCGATAGGTCTTTTTGAGAGTGTCGAGGATATCATTGTTGATGGCTTCGTTGCCAGTAAGAGCGGCAGCAGCAGGACCCGGCAGTCAGCTGAGACCGGCCCTTTCCTTCATCTTGGTGCTGGGCTGGGCTGGGCCTGTGCCTTGGCGCGGCGCGAAGGACTCTTCGTCGATTCTTTTTCGATTCAGATTCCCTGCCACCTCTCCGGTCTCCCCAACCGCCTCCATTTACTTGCACGATATTTAAGCCTGTAATACTACAAAACATATTCACGCCTCTCACCGCTCGGCTATCCCCCACATGTGCAACGTGTATTTCCCCGGAAGCATGGTTGTGAAGCACTACCGTCGCCGTTGTCCCAGAAAATTGTGCGCTTAGCTGGGTTTTCGTTATAGAAGTTTCGTGCTCATTATGACTAACTACAGTTCTGAAACTCCGACTCGATTATCTTACATCACGAAGTATTCAATTACGATTCCCTTCTCATAATAAACCCATTAGTAACCCACCTGCCCCAAATCCGTCGCATGCTCCAGTAGTCGTTGTGTTTTCTCGAATGCGTCTATTAGTGCTTGCTTGGGGTCGCGGCTGGGGAGTGATTTTGTTTTCATTGAGTTTCATTAATGCGCCGGTCGACAATTGAACAAGGAACTGGGAGTTCGAGTGCATCTTGCATTATCTTAACTTCAGAATCATTGCTACAGCATGATCAGATTATCATTTCCATCCCTCCTCACGTCACATTCTCATCTATCAGCAGTATCTTCGGCAATTCGTTCTTCACAAACTCTGACACGTCATGTCCACAGGGACCATGTCCATCAAATACACCATAAATCGATATATCCGTCCCGGCTTTTATCACGAAGAAGGAGTCTTGGTTAGGGGCTTCTGGTTTGAGGCCCTTTTTACCTTAAGAATGAAATCAAAATTTCTACTCCTATAGTGTCTCTGACTGAAGTAATACTAATCGGGAACTGATTCCGAGCCTCCGGTTTTAAGCCCTTTTTACCTTAGGTAATGGGAAACTGATTGGGTGAGAGGCTGATTCCAAGCGTGAGGGTTTTGGTAAATTATCATGTCCATCGAATACACCATAAATCGATATATCGGTCCTCAGGTAAAATCCTGAGTGGTCTCAGCATTAGAAGGAGTCTTGGTTAGGAGCCTCCGGTTTGAGGCCCTTTTTACCTTAACAGTTACAATAGGTGATGTTGGGGGAAATTTTCTGAGCAGGGTTTCGCTGAGTAGGGGTTTCCCGATTTTTTGAGATTTTTGGAGGTGATGAGGCTTGATCGATTCATTGATGCCTATTTTACCTTTCTCTGGAATTCCCTCACAAATATGCCCGACTCCATTCCTACCATCTTCCTTTTCCAAATGTCCCCCTTACAAACATGCCCTATCCCATTCCTAACATCCTTCGTTATGCTATCGCCCATCTCCCTGACTGTTTTCTGTGAAAAACTCTGGCGGCGGTTGCGCTCCTTGTCCGTCTCCGACCCCACCGCCCATGATGAGAGCCGGCCTTCTGTGGGAATGTTTGTTTACAATAAATCGTTTGAGGGTGGATTCAGTTCTATCGGCAGAATCTCATAATCTAAATACATCTCTGGTTCAAATCATACAGCTTACATATTATGATATTCATAATTTAATAGTTATCTCCCCTCACGTTTCTTCAGTATATTCGCTATTGTCTGGCTATTCAAAGTCACCAACAGTGATCGATCATCCTCCTGATTGGCTGTTTTCGCATTTACTTTCACGTCCACGAAACCGACTGATAGCCTCCGCCTATTATTCTCCAGCTTCGCTGGTTGAGGCGTTGATACGCAACAACCCATCGGGGGCGAGACGCGGTGGTATTAGTCACTTTAGTACTCGTGAGGGCGTGGGAAGGAGGCGTTGCGTATGGTCAAGGCAAGAGAGAATAGAAGAGAGAGGTAAAGAGGCTAGGCGTTTAGACAAGAAGCGTGGAGTCACGCAGTGGCAGCAATGCGAATATTACTATGAGTCAGTACTCAGTATTATTTTCATTCAGAGTAGGATGAGATTATTATTGTCGATGGTTCTCTTGAGAGTGGCTTCACTGCAGGTACTACTGATGAAACTTTTCACCGTTTGTACGCTGAAAGCGAAAGCCGAAGTAAATTATTGGTCGAATTCAAGATTATTCACTGATCGGTCAAAAAGTCAACGGTCGTGTATTTATTAGTCTTTCTTCGTATTATAATTACCCAGGCTATGATTCGAACCACCAGAGCCAAAGCCGCAGCTTGTACTAAAAAAAGGAGATTGTAAAAAAAACGACAACCGCTGACGACTTGGCAGATCACCTCGGGCGCAAACTTAGTGTGACTCTATCAACCCCTATTGTTCCGACAGCTTCTGATCTGTTATTATCTGATCGACAGTCACAAGAGTCCAAGCAACGCGAATTATACGGGCGTCCACGCTTTGGCTAACTGAACCTGATTGAAATTCCAGTTGATCAGCGCGACAACCCCGAATTCCCGAATTCTGTGCTAAACCTTCATTGTGGCCAACATCCGATCTTCCTCCGCGCTCGCTGTCACGAGCAATTCATGTGTGCGCAGGACGTGCTTTGTTCTGGCAGGAGATCTCAGATCTGGAGTCGCTCAGAAGGCTTCAGAATGCCACCGACTCGTCGGAAACGTTACAGCGGTTTAAAACTGCACAATGAAGGTTCCCACGACGACTACTAAATCCAAAGTGGAGACGCCGAGGATTACCATTCTCACGGTCTGCCAGGATTAAGAAGCTAGCCTTGGGGACCTATCCTAACCTCCACATTAGTATACCACTTAATAGTACTTAGTACTTAGTATTCAAAGTATTAGTAGGTAATGATACAGTATTGATGATACATATGATTAGTATAGTTTTCGCTAATTCGGAAAGTTACACTCCTTGGATTTCGGGAGTGCTGTGATTGGTCCCTAAAGGTTGTTTTAAATTTTTGGTTTGCGCACGCGATCGAATTTAAAAATTAATACCGTAAATTTAAGATTTTCGCCAACAATATTAACGACCACGAACCTCGTTTTTCGAACCTGATTGCGAAACTCTTGTTTGTGAACTTACTGGGATTGAAACAACGATTTCAACATTGCACATCAACAACAATCACAATCTGGATTGCACTCGAATCACTAATCACCAATGCACAAGGATTTAATGACATTTTCTGTGTAAAAAGTTAAAACTGTGCTCGTTTTTCCTCTCAGTTTGGACGCGTTTTTTGGCAAACCGAGAATCCTGTGCACATCACCCCCAAGCATCTGCGTTTATCCAGGAAACCCAGATTCTTTTTGCGAAAAATTGTGAAAATTTTCACAAATTTTCGAAAAATCGCGAAACACAAATTTTTGGACCAAAATGCGCAAGTTCGTGGTAGCGATTGCATCCAAATTTCCGCCATCTTCGAGGGTCTTCATCTCCAGAAACGCGAGCGTAGGCAATCGAAGCAAACATCAATACCGGTCCGTGTTAATACTTCAGTCGAAACAAGTCTTCAAAAAGTTCAAGCGTTGTAAGTCAATGTAACGTGTCCCACCGAAAGTTTTGCATTGCCGCTCTGTCTTTCGCAGACAAGAAACTTAAATATTCGCAAAGCACTCAGTGCTCGTACTGCATTAGTATCCAGTACCCGTATCAAAATTATGTCTTCACACGAAACGTCTGGTCGCACCGTCGCCGCTCGGGCGTAATCATGAAAAGATGCTTGTTTAATCATCCTGTAGTTGAAACTGCTCATCCGCGCTTGCTTTCGGAAACATTCTCATTCGACAGCAGATCTCGGTCCTGACACAAAGCTTTACTCTGGTAATACTTACTTCATTCACACGATACCCCTCCGCTCGCGAGACCCAGCCCATCCGCTCACGACACCCACCCTAACCCCCCGAGAACCCCCGCCACACTTGCTGCTAGTCCTGCAGAGATAGCCCCAGCAGCCTCCCCCAACCATTCCTCCATTCCCTCGAGGCCATCGTAGTGATATAGCCCGAAAACACGTTTCCGAATCAGAATAGCGCACGCTACAGCGACTGCCGTTCCAGTGCCGAACCAGCGGGAGATAGAGACCTTGGAGTGCGAAGTCCGTCTTAGCAAGTTTGAAACCCGAAATGCATAAGAAGATCATCCTATCTGTCAGATGCGTCGAAATGATAATCAGCTACTGTCATAGGTCATATTCATATGTACAAGATGAGTTTGAGTAAGACCTAAAAATTTTAATGGAATATCGCCTCAGGCTCGAATACCGGCAGCACCGCAATCGGCTTGAATATATCCAAACTCTCACCGGCAGCACCGCAAATTATCGGCTTGAATATGTCCAAAATCTTACCGGCAAAACCGCAATCGGCTTGAATATGTCCAAAATCTCCACGGGCCGCTGACTCGGATCAGATTCCATCATGTATTTTTGGAGCTCGAACAGCTGGTTGAAGGCGTGGGTTTCTCGTATGTAGTCTTGCAGTTCCTGCAGTTGCGTGAAGGCTTCGGTCTCCGTGAGGTACCTTGGAGAGGGAAGGAAGTAAGTGCTCTTCTAGCTCGGAAAATCATTTTCAAAATGATCTCAACTCCGGGGGGATCCTGTACCTGGAAAAGAGAGATGCTGTACCGAGAAAAATGCCTTAGTCTCCGTGGCATACCTTAACAGAAGTAATCGAAGTGGTATCAGCTCAAAAATGATTTCTCCCCTTTAGATCTACAATTGCTATCGGATCAAAACTAATATTAACCATTATTGTGTCTCTTTCATCTCACTGCTGCAGCATCTCCAGTTGTTTCAACGCTTCAGCCTGACTCCCCTCGAGGTATTCCTGCATTTGCTGCAATTGCGTGTATCCGGTTTCGCGCAAATACTGCTGGCTGTCGTCGAGGTACTGCTGCAACTGCTGCATCTGCCTCATCCCTTCTGCTTCGGTGTATTGTTTCATCTGTTGCATTTGCTCAAACGCATCCTCAAGAGATTCCGGAAGAGTCGGTAAGCTAATAGGAACAAGCGAAGTGGGGATCGTAGGGATCAGTTTTCCTAGTTTTCGTACGGAGAGGTTTCGTGGGGAAAATTTTCGTAAGGTCTTCGAACTTGGGGAAAATTTTTTTAGGGTTTTCGTTGGGGAGAAGTTTCGTAAAGTCTTCGGACTTGGAGCATATTTCTTGAAAGTCTGTGTGGGGGAAAAGCTGCCGAGCATTGATGCAGCGCCATTTGAGGCCTTCGCGTTCTTCTTGGTCTTTTTGTTTCCCTCAGTGGTGCTGTCCTTCAACTTCTTCATGCTCGTGCTCCTGCTCCGAGGCTGAGACTTGGTAGATTTATCCAAATTGCTAGCGTTGCCGCTCCCACCACTACTACTGCTACTCCTAGAAGCACTACTACTAGACTTGGCATTACTACCACTAGCCTTGGCACTACTCCCGTTAGCATCTCCCGTAGATTCAGCATTTTTCTCCGCACCTTCACTCCGCCTACTTCGCATCGCCCTCAATCCGCCTTCCAGCTTCGCTAGTTGTGCCCGCGCGGCCTCCCATCTTTCAGCGTAGACCTTCTGCTGCATCCCCAGATTCATACAGGCTCCGCCGAGGAAGATGAAAATGAGGAGCTGGTCCAGATAGGTGAACGGGGACAGCAGCTGGAAGAGGATTTGGATGCCTGGGGATAGATTTTTTCCAGTTTCGAGAGCGGAATTCTAGATTTAGCGGATAATGGCATTTGATTTAGTATTGACCCTTAATTCAAGAGAGTTCAGAGTACTAAGCATTGAGTTTTGGAGTTTTGACTTCTAGAATCTACTGAAATATTTCGAGCTTACCAATCACATCGGAAACATGGTCCAGGACGTCGCCGAGCCTCGTCACCTTCTCGTACTTCCTGGCAATAAACCCGTCGACGCAGTCCAGGCAGTAGAAGAAGGCGAAAATACCCGTCATTATAAGCGCTAATAACCGGTCAAACAAACTCAGACTGCCAGAAAATGCGGCGAAATTTTCCCTGAATGAGCCGGGTAGGGTGAGATAGTCGGAGAAGGTAGAAGTCTGCGTGACGATGGAGGGGGGCTGGAATTGGTAGATGCTGGTTGGAGGGTTGGTACTGTTACTGGTTGCGGTACTGGTTCCGGTACTGGTTCCGGTACTGGTTCCACTAGTGGTTGCGGTACTGTTTCCACCTCTATTCCCCCTCAACACATTCCCGTCATCGTAGTTAATACAAAAAAAGAGCCACATCACGACCAACATAATGAACCGAAAGATCGTGATCGTATTTGGAGCCACTGTTGTGAAGAACGCGTTAAATGTTTTATCCAAATACACGACGCCATCGAGGACGAGATTATCGATTGGGTTTTCGATGGAGGGGTCCACTTTGTGAAGCGTGAGCACAGCCGGTTTGTTGCGGTAGTAGAGCCGCTGGATCAGCTTTTTTGCTTTCTTCATAGCAATCTTTCGCATGGACGTTCGCATGGGGGTTTGAGCCTTTTGAGGCGAGGGAGGACTGGTGTTTCGCGGACTTCCGGTCTTCTGCGAAGCCTTCGGCGAAGCCTTCGGCGAAGCCTTCGGCGAAGCTGACGAACGCTTTAGCGGCTGAGCACCGCGTACTATATTGCTGCCGTCACTCTGCCCCTTCCTCGGAGTCCGACTCCGGCCCCTGCCTCTGGATTTCGCCATCTTTAAATTGACTGAGTGATTTCAATAAATTGGTATAAGCATACTTAATTTAGCCTGTTTAGGTAGCGAAAATGTACGTATGAAACTATGACTCTATGAGTACCGGTGAAATTCGTAAGTACACCTGCGAAATTGAAACATATCCAGTCCGATAATGTGTTTGAGATCGAATTTCAACTTCTTAGTTCACTGAATTGAACCTACAACAATGACGCAAACCCGATTGTGACAACCTGGACTGATTGCGAGGAGCAACAACGTTCTTTTTTTTGATGAACACTTACTACACCAATTTCAACAGAACTGCGCATATTCACAACATACAAACTTCCAAGTCCCTTTCTGTTCTTCATCCCAACATAGCTTCGACCTTTAACCCACAAATCCACGATACACCCACATTTACGCCCTGTACATCATCTGTTTCCATTACATTTCTAGAAACTCAAATAAATGCCAAACAAAGGGTTTTGACATAAATGTCATCCTCCTTGCCATCAAGATTTGTACAAGTGCACCAGTAGTGTGACACTACCGGCACTGTTCGAAATCAAATTGATGCCGCATTTTCCTTCTCGTCCTCCTTCGCGTTGTTGCTTCTTATCTCCTCTCTTATCTCCTCTCTCTTCTCCTTTCTTTTTTCCTTTCCTATCTCCTCTCTTATCTCGTTTCTCATTCCGTTTCTTTTTTCATTTCTTTTTTCCTTTCCTATCTCTTTTCTTATTTCGTTTCCTATCTCTTTTCTTATTTCGTTTCCTATCTCTTTTCTTATTTCGTTTCTTATTTCGTTTCTTAGTTCGTTTCCTATCTCTTTTCTTATTTCGTTTCCTATCTCTTTTCTTATTTCGTTTCCTATCTCTTTTCTTATTTCGTTTCCTACCTCCTCTTGTATCTCCGTTCTTAATATCTCTCTGAACGTCGTCTCATAGAGGTTAGGTAGTTCAGTTCACGAAAAGCGTTCCTTTCGCGTCCAGCGACCACGCGCGCGAGGTGTGCGGGTGACACCGCGCGCGTGGCCTGCTGGACGGAATTCTAGATCATGATGGTTCACTTGTTTCTTCGCGCTTGTGGTGATCGTCCTAGATAGTTCACTTTTCCAGCCCTCCTAGATGATTAGTTCACAAGTAACTTTTGGGGTTAGTTCTACAAGTTCGAGATAGTTGAGTTCTGGTTCACTTGTTTCTTCGCAGTTCTAGACCGTTTCCTTTGCAAGCCTCTTGTTTCTTCGTGGTTCAGGGGAGAACCGCAGAAACGATTGATTATTGCTACTTCCTCCCTCCAAATGTTTAAATAAGCGAAATGTTCTGTGATGATTCTGTAATTGGGCATCAAAAGACTCTGGCAATACAAGTACACGTCGTGAAGTTCGTGAACTGGATTGCAGTCTGGCCTGTTTCAAACCAATTTTGGATCAGAACCTCACATCGTCTTTTTCATTAAACATTTTAGGAGAAGGTATCGGCCTGCATGTGACTCACTTTAAAATCTGCAACGCTCACTTCAAAATTTGCTCTTTTCTTCGCGGCTGTCAGCGCCCTTTTGCTTTCTCATGGGCTTTAGAGTTTGTCAGGTAAATTTCCCTATCCTCATCATCATTCCTCTGCAAAGACCTCTTGTTCCGCGGACGAGGTACTTAAATTTGTTTTTACAGAATCATTTACAGCTTGGGTACTTCCTTTACAGCTTTGGGACCTTCCATTTGTCGCGTGATTCCTCAAACACCTCCACATCTTCCCCAATATCGCGTGATTCCTCAAACACCTCGACATCTTCCCCAATATTTTCGCCGTCATCCTCGATCTCAAACATCTTCTTAATCCTCCTGATCGAATCTGTATTCACAATCGTTTGTTTTTCACCATTCTTATCTTCAACTTCTAAATATTGCTCAGGTGGCTTATCATCGAGGACGGTCGAAATCAGCCCAGCTTTGAACCCCTGAAGACCCATCATCTCAGACTCGATGGAGACGAGCTTGTCGGTGGGGGAATTCAAATTGTCGGTAGTGCTCCCGTAGAAGAATTTCTTGGCGAAGATTGGCTTGTCCTGACCGAACCTCCAACTGCGCGCAATGGCTTGAAATTCAATGCCCGGAGTCCAGGTGGGACCTGAGGGGGGGGAAATACTTTTTTCGTCTTTTGTGGAAAGGGGCAGTGTATGATACGTTTTTCTTTTTTTGAGAAATTAAATGAATATGGCCTAAGACTACAGAAAGAAATACTCTGTCATTGTGCTATGGCATATACAAATGGTTGGACAAGATTGCCAAAGGAAATTGAGAGTTACTATAGCATTATGAGGAAAAACGGGTCATCATATTACTACAGAAACACTAATGGCGGTCTATAGATTTCCAAGTGCTTACCCATAAAATAGATTCGAGATGCCTCCTGTAAGTTCAGTCCGGCCGCGCCACACTTGATCTGCATTACGAGCACCGCGCTTTTGCTTTGATTATCAAGGCAGGTAACCTGAAAATTAAAATTGAAAATTGGAATTTGAAATTTCCCGGAAATTTGATAAACGAAGATAATATTCACATCCTTATTACGTTACAGATCCGGTAACTTCATACATATCTGATTCGAAATCAAATGCGTGCAACCTTTTTGAAACGGTAACCCCATTCCCTCTAATCGACTCTAAAAATCCCGTATTAACTAAAATTCCAGTGAAATTCCTGTATATTCCACTAAAATTCGTGTACATTCAAGTAAGATTCCACTAAAATGCCCACTTCCCGGGGAAAAGCTCACCGTTTTCGCTTCCCTGAACCCGTTGAGTTGCGCTTCCCGATCGGGTGTGTCTCCTTGCATGGTGAACACCTGATAACCACTGTCCTGGAGCGATTTTTGGATGGTAGCTAGCTCATCTCGGAACTCCGTGAACACGATTGTCTTCTCATTCGGGTGCTTAGCGATTTCCGAGACCAGGCTCTGCAGTTTTACCGAGGTTCCCAGCTTGTTACGTGGCATGAGACCATTGAGACCTGGCGATGGTGGCATTGCTGGCATGCGCATGGCAAACCTCGCGCGGGTCGCGGCGCGCAGAATAGCCATTGTCACCTCTGCTTTGACGCTTCGCATGTTGACCTCAGTCTCCTCCTTGGTTTTCTCAGCCTCGCGGGCAGCCTGGACTGCCTTGCGAATGTCCGCTTGGGCGTCCCTGAACACTCGGCGATACACATGCTCCTCCTCCCGTGACATCTCCAACTCTACATTCTCGAACTTGAGCGCCGGGAGTTTCAGTCCGACCTCCTTCTTCGTGCGCTTGATCATGTATTTTGCGCTGAAGCCGTCGGTGCCGTCAAAAGCAACCGGGGTGAGAGTTTTCCCCATGTTGTTGGCTAATTTGCGCACGCGGAAAGGCGCTCGGGCCAGCTCCTTGGCGACCTTGGTTCCGCCCTCCACCGTTCCTTGCAGTTTTTGCTTCATCTCGTCGCTGAAACTAACCTTGCACCCCAGAAAAAACGCGACGTTGATCAGATCCGTCGGCCGGTTAAAGATCAGAGTCCCCGACACCGCCCACTTAATCGGAACCACTCTGGCGGCGACGGCTGGATTCTTAAGCTGCGAGACGTGCCAGAATGTGGAGCTATCCGCATTTCTGATGCTGTGGGCCTCGTCGAGGACGATTCTGTGCCAGATTTCTTGCTGGAGGGCGTTCGTGTGTTCTACTTCAACTTCTTCTTCCTTTTTTTCTGTACTGTTACTCACCTGATTTTGCGCCTCCGGTTCGGCCAAACCCACCACGCTGTAGGGCGCAATGGTCACGTCGGCATGGGGATCGAAATGCCGTTTAGCCCTTATTCCGGAATAAGCATGCACTTTGATGGCCTCTCCTGCGAACTTCCGGATCTCCGAGACCCACTGACCCACAAGCACCTTGGGCACGACGACCAGAGTACGCATCTTTTGTATCTTTTGTGGTCCATTTTGTGCTCCATTTTGTGCCACACTGTGAGTCGTGCTCTTCGTGTTCTTTTGCGATGCCTCCTTGATCTGCGAATCCGGCGAATGCGGTGGCGAGAACTTACTAACAGTACCCATTATGCTGGACTGGTGGTGCTCGAGTTCGGGTTGATTGATGTTTTGAATGTTTGTGCCATTGGCAGTGCCATTGGCATTGTGTGCGTGAACAGTGCGAGGTTTGACCGGAGTGACTACTGACGTAGGTTGTTCCGCGAGATTCAGATCATTGCGTAACGATTGAACGGCGGATTGGCTACCGTAACCTCCTGGTGAGGATGAGAAGTGTGGCGGCAAAAGTTTGCGACCCTCTGATATTTGTTTGGCAGAATTTGAAGAAATCGGCGATCCAGAGACTCCAGATCCTCTGATTCTCGATTGAAGCTCGACGTCTCCTTTCTCCATCATCTGCATGAGATCTCTGACAAGGTTTCTGTTCTCCATGATCAGCATGCGCAGCACGCCTTCCTTCTGGTAGGATTTCAATTCAATGCCTTCCTTTAACCGGGAAAGCACGCGCAGGTACTGCCTCTCGAGCGTCTGCCTGTATAACTCGTTCTGAATCAGCTGCACGACTCTCCGCCCGTAGTATTCTTTTGGAAATACCCACTTCCAGGTTGACGTTTGCAGATTCACGTCTGCCTCCGCCTGCGGATTCACCCACTGAGGTGCGAGAACGTCTCTGAAGTGCGCCAGCTCTTTTTCCAGACTATCCGCGTCCAAATTACTTTTACCGTTCAGAATCTTCAGGTGGTCATCAACCGAGGCTCGCAATGCTGGCATCTGGATCTGATTGCTCTTATTCTTCAGATAATCTTGGTTACCTTCAATAGTTTTCTGGTAGTTGTAGTCCCTAGCATCGCCGTTATTCCCTAAAAACGCGGAGATAAGCTGCAGAGTTTTGCCCAATCCCACTTCATCGGAGAGCGCTCCACCTAGAGGCAGAGTCCGAGAAAATTCGCCTTTGAAACTGACACCTGTCAACTTCTCATTATGTTCCAACCGCACTAAAGATGATTGAACGGCTGTGAGGTTTTTTTGTGGGATAGACTTCGTCTTCTCATCACACTTCTTCGGCCGGCCGCGGCCCTTCTTCACACAAGTTTGTATTCCTTCCTTGTTAACCTTCAATAATTGTGCAGCTCGCGCTTGTGCTTGCTTCTGCTTCCTCAGTTCTTCAGCCCGCTGCTTCCTCAGTTCCTCCGCCCTGTATAACATCATTTCCTGGTTTTCTCTGTGTTTCTGAATAAACTCCACCAGCCACTTTTTCTGATCTGAAGTAAGCCCATTGTCATCGTCCCCGGACCAGATGTACCGGTTCTGGGGGTCTGTAGTTTTGAAAAACTCGTAAACGTTGCCGGATCCGGGAATCTTACGGTTTTCAGCGACGGAGGAGGCTGCAAAAGTATCACCCGCATATCTATCGTCGGGATCTGAATCTTCGTGGTCTACAGACTTTATAAGCGAGCCACGCTCTTTCCTGTCCCGCTGACGCTTCTGGTCAGCCGTCAGGACGTTCCGCGGGTGCGCCAATGTTCTGATGTTCGATTTAGGAAATTTCTCTCCTGGGCTCTTCGCGGACAGGTTCAGAAAATCGCCTTGGTGTTCATTTTTCAAAAAGACCTTCAAGGGGCAACCCAGCCAGGCTAAGCGCCCGCGAAAAGCCTTCCATTTCATCATGTCCGACGTAGCTGTCCGTATCAAACTTACATCAGTCTCCCATCCTGCATCCTCCCGCATTTTCCCGGCCATTTCTTGGATGGAGCGAATTGTAGTCGTGGGTGTGATCGTCACCCGCTCCGAACGAACTGTTCCGGTGAGCCGATTTGCCTGAGGAATGGTGAGCAGAAAAACATCGAGCGATTCCGTGTCAGAGTGCGGGTTCGGCTCGGATTGCCCTTGTGTCGCAGGTTCCTGCTGCACGGGCGGTTGATTTACTTCCTGCTTCACGGCTTCCTCATTCATGACATTCACGAGCGGTTGATATTTTACTTCCTGCTTCACGGGTTCCTGAACCACGGGCGGTTGGTTTTCAACTGCTGGTGTAGGCTTCAAGACTGGCTCGGTAGCTGAAAGACGTAATTGAACTGCTTTTTGCTTCTTCTCTGGGTCTTCTTTCTTCTTCTCCTCTACCTCCGTCTTCTGCAGCTCGCCCGTCTTCTGCACCTCGCCCGTCTTCTGCACCTCGTCCCTCTTCTCTACTTGTGCATTCTCTGTTGGAGGCGGCACATAAGTATCAAAGGATAGCTTCCTAAAACTGAAGGTACCGTTGTTACCGGTGCGCTCCGGCTGCTTCAACGCGTTGTTATCGGTACTCTGAATCAACAAACTCTTGTCGGTACTCTCCTTCTCCTCGCGGGAGCTAGGGCTGTTCTGAGGACTCTTGTCCGTACTCTCCCTCTCCTTGCTGGTGCTTGGGCTTTTTTGAGGGATATCTTGGAGCGTCCCCTCCTGAGTACTGCGTAGATCTTGCGGTGTCCCACTCTGATTCATTAGTTTTATATACA
>Ga0099798_10095_pt1 | contig 26609 bp, 23 predicted proteins | sample Uncmet_Sort29A_1_FD_89870 | JGI IMG/M metagenome (GOLD analysis project Ga0099798, IMG submission 89870) | Marine eukaryotic communities from CALCOFI LINE 67, Pacific Ocean - CN13ID_Sort29A_1 | ecosystem: Environmental > Aquatic > Marine > Oceanic | place: Pacific Ocean: Monterey Bay | collected...
ACAATTCAATCCGATCGAAGTGGCGTCAACCAGGGTCGTTGCCCCGGAGCCTCATTGCATCGTTAATTGCTCCTTAGATAGTCGAAAGTCAGTAGTAAAAATGGGGAGGTGTAAATGCGGCTGTGGGGTTGAGGGATGTTGGAAAGTGATGAGCGTGCTGTGTGTCCGGGTGTCATGATTGCTACTCACCTGCGCCTGATGGAGCGCCATAGGTGTTTGACGTCATTCTTGACTCTCGAACGAGATAGTTGACATTCTTGGCTCTCGAACGAGATAGTTGATTTCTTGCTCTCGAACGACGGATTCAGGCTGAACACTCTCTCTCAAACGTAACGCTGCTGCGAGTCTGCGGGAGCAACACACGCAGTTCAAGGCTACATCGTTAAACGGATCCACGTCTTGTGCGCGCCGTCATTGTTCGGGCTGTCCTCCCCCCTGTCCACCCATTGAGGCAACCAACGTTTCTATGTACTCTCTTAGGACTTCATTTTCCTCCTTAAGTTGAAGATTCTCGGTCTTGGCCGCATCCGTTCGGTGAGTCAGCTCCGACAAGTTCGTCTGCAGCTCCAGGATCTCCTTGATCATGGTCTCACGAGAAGGGGCGGTGGAGGACATGGTCGTCAGGGACGCTCTTATACTGCAGCCAACGTGCCCAGACTACTTAATTGCCGTAACTTCAGATCTTCATATCAGTGTTATCACAATCGCCGGGTTTCTGCCGCGCAGAAGCTTCTGTAAAATCTCTTCGTCTTTTGATGGCGACGTTTCTCCCGACTAAGGTTTGCCTCATCGAACACTGCAACGTTACTCCTTCACAACCAGCTGAGTGGTTCTCACGGTGTCATGCATCTCATGGGTTCTGTGTCGAGCACAGGGTGGTGTTTAGTATGGGCTCTCCCGTATGCCCACCTACTTTAGACACAAAGTCACACACAAGTAGGCCGCTTAGCTATCCCCACAAAGCATCCCTCGGACTCCGGTTCCCTTAGTGCCTCGATTTTTGCCTCGAGGGCCTTCCAGATCTTCTCCTCTTTGTAGTCCGCCGTCTTCCCTTGATTGATCTCCGCCACCATCCTCTTCCCCAAACTCCTCTTCTCGGAACAGCAACCGGAACCCTTTTCGTTCACTCTGGCGTGACCCAGGATCAGCCCCAGTATCTTGATCTGGTGCTCGTTCTTACCAACGAAATCCTTCCACGACGCACCTTCTTGGAAGAGCGGTCCCAGCTGCTGCAGGGCGGCGATATGCTTGGAAAGCTCCCCTTCTGAATCCGCCAGATTCAAGCGCTTAGGCGTCCAAGTTGCCTGCATCAAGAGCTCATTGCGACTCAGGGCGATCAGGAGCGCCTGCGCGACGCCCACGAGCCGGCTGCCGGACTCGCCGCTGGTCGTGAGCCACCTCCGTGCGTCGCCCAGCAGTTCCTCCGAGAGTGCGGTGACGCGCGCTTCATTCGACCCTCTGAAGCTTCTCCCCGATGTGCGGTCCTTGGGATCCTTATAATCCTTGCCTCTGTGCGGCACTAAGGAATCGAAGAGGACTGTGACGTTTCTCGGAGCCTTGAAGGTGGCCTCATCATTCCAGTCAACAGGGTCAGGGTACGTAAAATACGGGCCCGGAACATAGCTGTCAGAAAGGTCGACAGTTGTGTCCTTCTCGAATGGCAGGCGTAACCTGGCGGGCGCCACTTCGGTGCCCTTGACGACCTCGATCATGATGGCGCGCCTGCTTTGGGAGTCGAGAGTTTGGGCCCACACGTTCAGGCAGCGCGAGCCAGACTGTCTGACGTACCTCTCGGTTACTTCCGTGACACTGGTTGGGAAACCGATACTCGTGCCCTGGAGAGTTGGGGAGATCGGAACGTGGGAAAGGGGCTTCGGCCTGACAGAGCATCGATCTGAATCATTCGAAAGAATACCAGATTCACGATCAACTTACCGTAGCCAGGAAGTCCAGCTTGTGCATGAATAGCGGAAACGGCACATCGCTAACCTCGCGAATATCTGCCAGATACTCGGCCACAACTGAATCCGAGTTACTAGTCCCTTTGCCCTTCTTCTCGAGCATGCGCACGACAAGTGAGTTGAGGTGCTGCTCCGATTTGATGGGCTCTCCGTCCGTTTTACTGCTGATCAGCTCCATGATGACCTCGTTCTCGGCTTCATCTCCAAACCACTGATTGACACCGTAAAGGAAACGAGCAGGTCCACGCAGGAGGTCCGCGTATAGGATGCGGCACAGAGCGATCCAGCGGAGCTTCTGGGAGGAGAGGTGAGATGGGAGTGCTCATATTGAGTTTCACGGGCAGCGCGGAATGGAGCTTTACAGATACCTATGGTTCAATTTTGCACTGAGCTGGATGGGAGCGCGTGTTTGCTGTGCAATCGGATCCGGCTAGGATAAATCCGGAGATGACCCGCCCGCGGTTCGCGAACGTTTTCAACCTACCCTGCTCCCGCGAAGCTCGACCTTCCAAAGAAGGTCAGCCACGTCGACGTTGGCGCGGGACGAGCTTGGCAAGCTTCCTACGATAGCGTCGCGATGCTTATCCACGACCATCGTAGCCACCATGGCGCTCGCGAAGGCTTTCACGAAAACCGAGTTCGCGAACTTCGCGTCGAACTCCACAAGCAGCTTCTGGAGCCTGCAGTCAACGTTTCTGACTAACGATTCCCCCATGAGAAGCCACTCCAAGAAGCTACTGCGGTCGCGGTGCCAGAATTTGGCTCCAGGCAGCTTCTTCCAGCCCGATCCTCCCATGCCCCGCTCGGTCAGATCTCCGGCCCAGACCACAGGAAAAGTGGTCTCGTCAGCGCCCGGAACCTCCAGCACCGCTTGAACAAGACCTTCGGCAGCCGCGTAGACTCGCTCCTCGGAAGGATCATCGGCCTCCCGGAAGGTCCTGAGGTTAGCCTTAAAGTTCTTCGAGGTCATGTTCTGCTCGCTCAAAACCACGGCGTTGCGGTTCCCAGCACTGAACTCTACCAGCGCGCTCGGGGACTCAGCGTCGGGATCGCGGAATCGGCTGATGAACTCGGCTTGGGATGGTACCTTCTCTGCACGCTGGAGGAACGAGCAGAAAATAGGACGCGGTAGGCCCATCAGGACCCAGAGAGAGTGCTTGGTGATCATGGTGATGTCAGATGGATGTTTTGGTCAATTACTAGGACGTCAGCCCAGTACCTGTGGCAGAGGACCTGGTGTGAGACAGCGATAATGGGGTGGGGATGGATGAACTCAGACTGCAGAGAAAATTGTTACAGTTCTGATGGCTGAGAGGTCGTACTTTTGGTCAGGCACTGAACGGTGAGATGTGCGTGAAGGGGTTTGTTTGAATCAGTGTTGACAGAATGATGGCGATGACATTTGAAGTTTCATTTCGGACGGCAGACCGTCTTGGGGAGTCCCAGTCGAGATTGACGGCGTCGTCGAGTTTTGCACCTCAACGAGCACCCAAATCTGCGGCAGCTACAGCGGGGACAAAACGGTCCCCCTGCTCGTGCTTCGGAACGAGATGATAGCTTCGAGAGCTACACTCGGACCAGGTCTGCATCAATCCAATGGGCAAAACTCTTGTCTGTATTGCATGAATCTCCATGCGCGTGCCTCATCGAGCACCCGGTAATACTATAATCATAGGATAACCCCAGAACGGGAGGAAACCTACCCAGCCAAGAACGTGTCTCGGGTGGCAGGGGTGGGCCAGCTTACGAGACGCCCATGGAAAAATCACGAAATGATGCTGAATAATCAGTCAGACGCGAACACAAGAAAATGCACCTTTCTTCGTACTCCAGAGTCTCTAACTGGACCTACCAATCCTTTCGGAGTTTTAGCATGCTTTCTGCACTAGGTCTGGTGAATTCGTCTGCGTCCGACGACCTCCTCGTCGACTCCTCTTCGAACGCGAGGGCCCACTGCCCCAGCAGACTACAGAGAAGACTTCTTGTCGTCATCTTGTCGTCCTGGCCCGTTTAGGCCGAAGCCCGCCACGCCGCGAAAGCTCCGTGAAACCTCAAGGGTGTCCGAGTACTGAACTGGACCCTCGGATGACGGCAGCGTGGTCGGGAGTTTTAAGTGCACCATGAAGTGCTCCCTCGAGGGGAGCTTTCTGCCCTAGCTGATTACACAACCCACCCCCACAAGGCATCCCTCGGACCCCGGTTCCCTCAGTGCCTCGATTTTTGCCTCGAGAGCCTCCCAGATCTTCTGCTTTTTGTAGTCCGTCGTCTTCCCTTGATTGCCCTTCGTCCTCCCTTGATTGATCTCCGCCACCATCCTCTTCCCCAAACTCCCCCTCTCGGAGCAGCATCCGGTATCCTCCAAAGGGTTCACTCTGGCGTGCCCTAGGATTAGTCCCAGTATCTTGATCTGGTGCTCGTTCCTACGAACGAACTCCTTCCACGACGCACCTTCTTGGAAGAGCGGTCCCAGCTGCTGCAGGGCGGCAATGTGCTTGGAAAGCTCCCCTTCTGAATCCGACAGATTCAAGCGCTTAGCCAACGAATTTGTGACGTTCAAGCGCTGATTGCGACTCAGGGCGATCAGGAGCGCCTGCGCGACGCCCACCAGATGGGTGCCGGACTTGCCGCTGGTCGTGAGCCACGTCCGTGCGTCGCCAAGCAGTCTCTCCGAGAGCGCGATGACGCGCGCTTCATTCGACCCTCTGAAGCTGGACCGACAACGGCTGCCCGACGATTTGCCGTCGGCATGATCCTCGCCTTTGTGCGGCACTGTGGAATCGAAGAGGACTGCGGCGTTTCTCGGAGCCTTGTAGGTGGCCTCATCATCCGGGTGAAGGGGGTCCGGGTACGTAAAATGCGGCGGATCATGATCATCGTCGTTAGGCTGTAGTTTGACAACCTCGATCGTGTTGGGCGGCATGTATAACGTGGCGGGCCTTTCATGGGCGTCCTTGGCAACGCTGATGGCGCGCCTGCTTTGGGAGTCGAGAGTTTGGGCCCACACGTTCAGGCAGCGGGACCCAGACTTCCTGACGTAACGCTCGGGAAAAATTGGGAAATCGAGACTCCAGACCTGGAGAGTTGGGGGGGATCAGAACGTGGGAAAGGAGCCTCGCGATTGGCGAATCTTGCTTTGCGACGACAGAGGAGAGAAGTCGAGCGAGATCCCGCAAGCTTCGGCCTGCCAAAGCATCGATGATTCGAAAGACTACCAGACACACAATCAACTCACCTGAGCAAGCCTTTCCAGATTGGCCGTTGTTAGCGGAAACTGCACCTCACCATAAGCCTCCGCGCCGAAAACCAAGCGGATATCCGCCATATAGTCGGCGACAACTGAATCCGAGTTACTAGCCCCTTCACCCTCCATCTTTAGCATGCGCACAACAAGTGTGTTGAGGTGCTCCTCCGACTTGATCGGCTCTCCTTCCGTTTTACTGCCGACCAGCTTCACGATGGACTCGTCAGGGGGGTGATTAGAATTTCCACCCACGAGGTCCTCGTATAGGACGCGGCACAGAGCAATCCAGCGGTGTTTCTGGGAGGGAAGGTGAGATGGGAGTGCTCATATTGAGTGTTGTCATGGGCAGCGCGGCATGCAGCTTTAAGTGTACAGATACCGTTACCTCAATTTTGCACTGAGCTGGATAGCAGCGCGTGTTAGCTGCGCATCCGGATTTGGCTAGAATGTAGGACATGACCCGCTTTCGCGAACGCTTGCAACTTACCATGCTCCCGGGAGCCTCGAGCTTCCAAAGAAGGTTAGCCACACTGACGCTGCGCGAGAATGGTAAGTTAACGATAGGCATGATTGCGTTGCGATAGTCATCAACGACCATCGCAGCCACCATGGCGCTCGCGAAGGCTTTCACGAAAACCGAGTGTTCGAACTTCGAGTCGAACTCCGAGAGGAGCTTCTGCTGGTCGACGTCAACCTCGGCGTCGAACGATTCCCCCATGAGAATCCACTCCAAGAAGCCATTGCGGTCGCGGTGCCAGAATGGGGCTCCACGCTTCTGGTTGACGCCGAATCCTCCCACACGCCGCTCGGTCAGATGTCCGGCCCAGACCACAGGGAAAGTGGTCTCGTCAGCGCCCGGAACCTCCAGCACCGCTCGAACAAGACCTTCGGCAGCCGCGTAGGCTTGCTGGGTGGAAGAGAATGATCCCTCTCCTCGACGGAAGGTCACCAGATCAGTCATGGTCTGCTCCGAGCTCACGTTCTTCGCGCTCAAAACCACGGCGTTGCGGGTTCCCTTCCTGAACGCTTCCAGCGCGCTCAGGGACTCAGCGTATGGATCGCGAAATGGGTTGATGAGCTCGGCTTGGGACACGGCTGGTTTGTCCGACTTGGCTTGTTGGGATGATTTCTTCTCTGCGCGCGAGAGCAACGAGTAGAAACCATTAGTACAGCCGCGTCCGGCGGGCAGCAGGCCCATCAGGACCCAGAGAGAGTGTTTGGTGATCATGGTGATGTCAGATGGATGTTTTTTGGTCAGTTACCAGGACGTCAGCCCAGTACCTGTAACAGAGGACCTGGTGCGAGACAGCGATAATGGGGTGGGGATGGATGAACTGCAGAGAAAATTGTTACAGTTCTGATGGCTGAGAGGTCGTACTTTTGGTCAGGCACTGAACGGTGAGATGTGCGTAAAGGCGTTTGTTTAAATCAGTGTTGAAACTTGACAGCATGATGACGACGACATTTGAAGTTTCATTTCGAGGGGCAGAACGTCAAACACCCGAATCTCCATCAGCTACAGCGGGGACACACCGGTCACCCTCCTTGCGCTTCGAAACGGGATGATAGCTTTGGAAGCTACTGTGTGAATACAGCGCGCTGAATCGCGACGAAGGTCTGGAGGCATGAGCTCGCTGAGGCTCAGCCTCGGTTACAGTTTTAAATGACACAGCTGTTCTAAGGTTCTCTAGAGGTACAACGGAAACGATGAGGAGCGGAGCTGCCAGAGCGTTGCGGGGCGATCGGCCAGACCGATGACCCGCGGAAACTCTGGGCTCGCTTAAACTGACTCAACTTCTTTCGGAATGATTAGTATCAGCGAAACTACAGGTGGTGAAGACCCTGACATCGGGTCTGGTTCTGCGGCAGCGCGTGCCGTTGAAGCTCAGGATAGTCTACTTGCCATTGACTGGGTCACATGACAGTTGTGAGTGCTACATTCATCGATAAACTGGGTTTACACACTCTAATGCTCACGCTTGAAAGAAAAACACGATCGAGATAAGGTCACAGCCTCGGCTGCAACGACTAGTGAGGGTTGAAAAAAAAACGATGACATGTCCACAAGATGTGGCCAGTGCACCCATGGTATTTCTAAAACTACAACATGATGCCAATAAAAGACTTCTCTCGTCAAACTAAACAAATCATCCACACCCCCGCTGTCCAACTCCTCCACACTATCTCTGCTAACGTCCCTCCCCAACACCATCTCACTCCTCCTGGCTCTTGTCCACCAGGCTCTTAAACACTCCGTCCGGTATCTTACATAACGTATCCCAATCCCCCAGCTCCTTCAAAGCGCCGTCCACGATCACGAAAATCTTGTTGCAGTTCCTGATTGTCGACAACCGGTGCGCAATCGTGATCGTGGTCAGATTGCCCTTCTCTTCCTCTAATAACTGATCGAGCGCCGCCTGCACCTCCCGCTGGCTGTGGTTATCCAAAGCCGACGTCGCCTCATCCAGCAGTAAAATCTGGGGCTTCCTGATCAGAGCTCGCGCGATAGCCAACCGCTGTCTCTGACCCCCAGAGATCTTCCCCGCCCTCGGTCCTAACGGCGTATCCCAGTCGAACTTGCTATGGGGTCCGATGAAATCCACGTTAGCCTTCCTGGCGACCGAGTAGATGTCGTTGGAAGTGATTTTGCTGCGCTCTTCCTCGTCTAAGCCGAATAGGATATTTTCCTTGGCGGACCCGTTAAAAAGCACGGGTTCTTGGCCCACATAGCCTATAACCTGCCGCCAGTATCTTAAATCGATATGCGTTTTCAAAGGGTAGGGGGGAGGATCTTCGTTGTCGTGGTCTTCTGAGGCAGTCCTCGCTTGTAAACAAACTCTCCCCGCCGAGTCGAACGTTAGGTACCTCAGACACCTCTGCGCCTCTGGTTCTTGCTGCAGATTTGTATCCGCGGCTAATTGGGACTGGGTGCGCTTATAAAGCTCGTGCACACACAGGTTCGGGTCGTAGAAGCGCATGAGGAGCTGCATAACGGTAGACTTACCACTACCTGACGGACCCGTTAAAGCTACTTGATCCCCCCTCTCGATCGATATCGTCAACCCCCTCAGAATCGGGTCCGTCGGCCGGCTCGGGTACGCGAACTGCGCCCCCTCGAAGTTCAGCCGGTCGAACTTGGTCACCTTCCGTCGGTTGTACATGTCCTTGTTCTTGGCGATCGCGAGACAGTAGGGGTCCTCATTCGCGTAATCCACGATGGGCTTGCGGGTCATTATCTTCAAGATATCCAAATAAGCCAGCTTTATCCCCGGCAACCGCCTCTTCGTCTCCACCAGCGCGTTCGCTCTATCCGCAACCCCAAATAACGTAAAGAGAATCCCCAGAATCTCTCCACAATCATTCACCGTACCCATCAGTAAGAGGGAGATGCCGATGATGTATAACGCCACAAAGACCATGCCGATCGCCGCCGCCGTCCATCCCGCAGCCATCGCCGCGTCCCACCTGTCAGGGATGCAGCCCTTCTCTTCGATAGAGACAGCTCTCTTGAGATGGAGGTAAAAGCTCTCGCACCCGTTCATCGCCCGTACGGTGCGGATTTGTAAAATCCCTTCCGTCATCCAACGATCAGAAGCCGCTGCATCTGATGCTTCAGATTCCTCATCCCCTCCCATCATCTCAGCTTCTTCCGCTGTAAGAGTGAGCATCTGCGCCGTATCCGCCAGGTCCATCATCTTCTGGGGCTTCCTCATAGTCGCACCTCCTAAGCCGTTGGGCATCGGCAGCTGCGCGTCAGACTGTTTGTTGGCGGTGCTGTCTGGTGGTGGAGACTTCTTGGAGACATTGTTGTGCTCAGCCTCCTGACTCCCCCTCGCGTCCTTTTCCTTGGGCGCGGTTTTCGCGACCACGCCGCTGAATAACAACACCAGCACAACCATCAGCGCCAACGACAGCCACGGGTTGATATATAAACAAATAGCAATAGAAACTAAAGAATAAGTCGCATCTAAAATGTTGTTCTTCACGCAATCATAACTAGCAAAGGCATGAGCTACACCCTCCCTAAGAAGACGGGCTAACGCCTCGCTGTTGTTCTCCGCCATGTCGAACCACAGGATATCCTGGGCTAGGATGGACTGGAAGAGTTTACTGCGGCAGCGGGCGACGGCTAGGGAGACGACCTTGGTCATCCATATCTCCATGCAGCAGGTGCACGTCGTAATCGCCGTCCCCAACCCCACATACCCGATCACGCACGTCTTTATCCCGTTCCGCAACGTCATGATCTGCTTCCTAATCCCCTCGCTCGGTGCGTCATCCGGATGGTGGAAGTAGTGGTGAAGAAGGTTTTGGTTAACCCTGTTTTCCGATTCCGAATCCCCGTCTGATACTAGTTCTACCATTCTGCAGAACATCTCGAATTCTTTAGCGGCTTGAATAACCCAAATCATGAGGACTAGACCACACGGCTTCATCACCCCCAGCGCCATGGCGCAGAGGAACCCGGGGTAAGCTAAACCAGTCACTTCTTCGGCAACATTATAACGTTTTAACTGCTGTCTGACGAGCTTCCGGAAGGAGATCTGATTCACCCGATCTCCTTCCATAATCATGGAGGAGTTAACAGCCTTGGTGATATCCCGAGCCACCTCGTTGGAATCGACGTCGGGATGACCGTCAATGTCGTCGGGGATCACGGTAGACCCCGTGCCCTGCTGGGCTCGCTTCGACTTGTCCTTCACCATTTGTTCATTGACGCGGGAGTGGTGGTGGAACTGCGCGTTCTGCACCGCGGTGTCCAGCGCCGACGCCTTCCTCGCGCCCGGATGGTGACCGAAAGCCATGGTCGCCTCAGAGACCCGCTGCCACTTCGCGGATGGGCGGAGATGGTGCGCATGGAACAGCTGCCCGGTGCCGGCAAGTTCGGTGTGCTTGATGTGGGACTCGACCTCGTTACTGTGGACAATTCCAGCCATCCCCGTTAGATTATCGGTGTTTCCGAACATACCACACACATTCTGCGTCATCGGCGTCTTGGTGTTCACGCTCTCAGCGCGGTGGTTCATCTTCAACCCTTGGGATTTCTGCCCCTTGGAGTTGTTGGGCGCCTTCTCGCGGCGGTCGGGGTCCCGGAGGAGGTCGCGGGAGCCGTCGTCGGCGGCGTTACCACGACCGTCGTCCTCGGAGGAGTCCTGGTAGACAGCTTGGTGGTTGCCTTCAAAGTTCGAGCCGCCTGACGCCCTTTCTTCCGGACCCCCGAGTTCCGTGCCCGACGCCCGTGCCGCCGAGTCCCGAGCGACCTGGTCCTCCCCGATCGGCGCCAAGTTTTTACCCTTCGCCTGGTGTATGGACGGCGCCGTGGTTGGTACTCCTAAAGGACCCGTCTTCTGTGCACCTTGTTTGACATGATCCTGGATCTGAGCTCCTACCAGCTGGGATCTCCTGACTCGCTTCCCTCCCTGATCTTTTCCGACCGCCCCACTCCCTCCAGGCACCAGAGCACCATCTTGGATGAGATTGACCATAGCTTTAGCCCGAGAAACCATCATGACTTTCTCGTGGGCCGCACCCCTCTTAGCGTCTAATTCTTTATCCACCTTCTCCGGCTCCGCCTCCTGGTGGCTGCACATCCCCGCGTACCAGCCCCCGGGGATTTTGTTCAGCTCCTCATGACTACCCCACTCTACAATCCGCCCCTTGTCGAGGACGAAGATCTTGTCGGCGTTTTTCACGGTTGATAAACGGTGGGCGACGACAATCATGGTTAGCGGTGGCTTCTTCTTGGGTGCGGAGCTGGCGGATGACCCGGGCTCGCCCTCGTCGTCGGACTCCTCCCCTAAGTGGTCTATAGTGTCCTGGACCTGCTTTTCGGACTCGTAATCCAGCGCCGAAGTTGCTTCATCCAACAACAGCAACGTCGGCTTCTTCAACAACGCCCTAACAATAGCAAACCTCTGTTTTTGCCCTCCAGAGAACTGCGATCCCCCACTCCCCGGCCACGTATCCAACCCATCGGGCAGCCGGGTAACGACTTTATCGATAGTGGCGCGCTTGCAAACCTTCATGATGTGCTCATCACTTGGCCAGGTGGAGCGGGGTCCTAGCCCCAAACACAAATTATCCCTCAAAGGCATCTGGAACAGAATCGGCTCCTGAGACACGATAGTCATATGTCTCCGTAGATCTTGAAGGAGAAGATTCTTTAACGGCCAGCCGTTGAAAAGTAACTCCCCGTGTTCGGCGTGGTAGAAGCTCTGCACCAGCTGAACGATAGTGCTCTTCCCACTCCCACTCCCCCCAACGAACGCCACCTTCTCGCCCGCGTTGATCTGGAAGCTGACGTCGTTCAACACCACGGTATCCGGCCGCGTGGGGTAGCGGAACTTCAGATTCCTGCCCGTCACCACCAGCCCCGTCGGCCGCAGGAAGTCCAGGCGAACCGTGCACTTGTCCGGACTAGCCTTGGCTCCACCTAGAATAGTTTCCGTAATAAATTGACGAGGGTTAATAGCACACTTGTTCGAGTCCTTCAGCGCCGATCCAAACGGCTCACTCATCAATCTCGCTCCAGTACAGAGCCCCTCTTGGCTAGGTGCGGTTTCCCCGATGACGTACTCGACGTAGCCGGTGAGGTTGCCGTTCATATCTTGTTCCATGGTAAAACCCAGGAATTGCTCGCAGGCGTCTCTGAAGGAGGTTCCCCCTTGGTAATAGCTGCCCCCACTCTCCATCATCTCGTACTGCTCCTTCACGATCATCTGGGGGGCGCGGCAGTCGAGCGAATCCGGACCCGACCGACTACTCTCAGAAAAAGCTTTAGGAGACACCCTTATCGACACACTCAATAACGGCGGCGCTCTAACCATGTCCGAGGAGTCGCGCCCCCTCGAGTTGCCGCGGCCGGCGTACTGCTGGAGTTCATCCCTTAAGCCTCTGTTAGCGACGACAGCGACGTCGCTGTACAACTCCATCTCCCGGTCTGTTAAAGTTAACTTAACCTCGCCGTCAATCTCCCGCTCCTTCGTCTCCACAGCAACGAGGTTGAGGAACTCGGCGAAGGCGGTCTTGAAGTCGGAGTAATCCAGGAGATACTCCAGAGCGTTAGCCAGCCCGATCATAGCGGTGAGGGTGAGGAAGATCACCATGACGCAGTTGGATAAGTCGACCGTCCACAACTGGGGGAGACAGTTCTGGTCGAAGTAGAAGAGCTGCATGCCCGTCCAGGAGAGCGCCACGCAGAAAATCAGGTAGAAAATGGAGAACTGCGCCGCCTGCAGAAAACCCAGAGTAATAGTCGTTCCCCCTGTGAAAGCGGACGTCGACCTGGCGGAAGCCGAGGTGTACATCCCCGTTATCTCCCTTCCTCGGTTGAGCGAGAAGATGGTTCTTGGGGAACGTAAATACTCCTGCACCACCATTCCTGCGTCGGCGTAGGCGTCGTCGGCGGCGTTGGTCTGGACTTGGCGGTAGTGCATCAGCGCCCGCGAGACGATGTAAATCACCCCCACCATCGACATCGTTACACACGTCAGACTCGGGTTGAGGAGGAAGGAATAAGAACCTGCTCCAAGGAAACTCCCCATCTGCTGCACAGCTGTGATAAACTTAGAACCGATAGCGGATCTAATCCGAACGCAGTTGTGACTAACCTCCGCCGGCAGCCCCAGTTCGTTCCGATTGTCCAACCAAGCGCAGGATTGTTGGAGGATGGCTTTAAAGTAGGCGCGCTTGAGACGGCCGATTTGCCTATCTGCGAGGATTTCCCCAAAGTACATCGAGCCCACCGAGCACCACATGTTCATCCCCACTAGACACAGCATCACCAGGATGTACTTAAAGCGGTACTGAAGGAGCTTGATCAGACGCTTCTTCCAGGGACCTTGTTGCTTGTCGGAGGAGGATTGGGAGCCGGAGTCAGTTCCAGAGGTTGGATCTTTGCCCGTGTCCTTGGTGGTTTGGGAGCCGGAATCGATCCTTTTTGCGATATCCTCATCTGGAGCACTGCCGCCGGTTCCCTCGCTCCCGAACCCGCTCTTTGCAGCGCCGCCGAGAGCTCCGCCAAGCGCTGCGGCTCTACCCGCAGCTGCACCGCCCGCTGCAGACTCAGAAGTGCCACCACCACTAGACTTCTGAATCTCGTCTCTCGCGCGTTCAGTCTGAGACATGCCGCCCGCCGCGTTTCCACGATCACCGCTCTTCTGAATCTCGTCTCTCGCGCGTTCGGTCTGAGACATCCCGCCCCCGCCCGCTGCCGCCTTATCCTTCGCTGGATCATAATCAAAATCGTCGTCTTCCTCGTCCTCCGGGGCCCTCTTATCGATTTTGTCCTTGCCCCCGCTCTGTTCATTGGTGGTGGTCTCCTGAATCTGTTCCTCCTCATCCTCCTCTTCCTCGCCGTCGTCGTCATCATAATCGGTGCGGACGTGCTCCAGCTCGCCCAGCTCGATGAAACTACTGCGCATCCCACGTGCTTCGGCGACGGCAGCATCGCGTTCGAGGCGCCGCCTCAGCCTTGTGCTGCCCACCTCGCCCATCTCCAGCAGACTCGAAGCCGCGCTAAAACCACCATCCCCGTCATCATATCCCCCCTTATCCCTACTGTCCTGCACCGCCCTCTTCTCTACCTCCCACGCAGCCTCGGACTGGCCACTTAGAGCGTCATTCTCTATCATCATCTGCACGCACGTGAAGATCATCGCCAAAGCGATAGATTGTCCGAAAGCTAACAATATAGCCGCAATATAGTACGAGAACTCCGCGGACCCCTGGGCGAAGTAGAAGAGGTGGGAGACCTTAATATCATCGGTCTCCAAGTGCTTTACTTTGGGGTTGGCGCGCGTGACGCGGATGTCCGCACTCTCTCTCCTTATCGTGTACTCCGGCGTCTGCTCGAACCTTCCTGAAGAAGCCCTGCCCCCGGGATTGTTGGAGACGGAGGACGGCATGTTGTAACTGTGGGAGTTTGTCGAAGTCCGAGTGGGGTAATCTAGGTAGGTGTCCAGGGCCTATCCCGGGAGGGATGCCCAGGCCCTGGCTATGAGCCGATCAATTAGTTCAATAAAAAGAGAAGCTACGGGAGCTGCGAATGGAATCATATGGGGAAAGACTTGGTTACAGCCGGTAGAAAGTCGGCGGCACCGAACGTTGCTGTAGTTCTCCCTCACTCTCCAGGAAACCTGATCTCAACGACTCATCAACGCGGAAACCGCAAAGAGAAAGAACGAAACACAAGCCGACGAACCCACACCTGCAGCGATTCATGCTCCTCAACCCACAAAAAGTTCGCACCCAAGTCAAAATCAGGACGAGGAGCGCTACCACTCCGCCACGGGTATCAAAGTCCCCATGGACTTGGCGCGTTCCGCCTTCTCCTGGAGGTTCGACAGCCGATACAAAAACCCCTCAACAGGCTTGAAGAAACCCCCTCGAGGGCCCTCCAACCACGGTCGGAGCATGCCGGACCGCTGTTGTACTCGTCGGACGTGAAACAGCAGTTTGTACCCTATGGAGTAGAAGATTAACGCCGCCAGCACCGCTGCGCCACAACAGAGGTCCAGCATAATCGCGCACTCCTCGCGGTCGATGAGGACGGAGGTGCGGAGGAGCTTTCTCAGGTTCGCATCATTCACGAGCGAGAACGCGTCTGTTCCACCAGAAGGCACCGGGTCCGGCAGCTCCACCACCCGCCGACAGACTCGGTAAGTCACGCACTGCCCCAGAGCTATCAAGAACAGGTAGCTGACCGCAGAGAAGGCGACCTCATCCAGCAGCGTCAAAAATGGCAGGTTGGGCAGTCGCTCCAGCACCACCCACTGGATCGCGAAGCACGTCAGGAACAGCGCAAACAGCAGCGACAGCCTTGTACCCAATTCATCCGCTTCGACGAAGTAGCTCATACACCCGAGGAACACCGTGGAGTAGAGGGGAATTACGCCCTTCATTATGTAGAAGTTTGGTAACCTCTTCAGATGAAGACTGCACCCAAAATCCCGATAGCTTATCCCCGTATTGCTCGACGTGTGCTTCAATAAACCATACGAGAACGCCTCCAGCTCGTACTCACCGCTGGTGGTGTTGGTGTTGAATTCGAGCTGCCGGTACACTGGCTTCCCCTTGGCATCAGTTGAAGAACCCGCTCCCCCTGCTGACAGGTCCACAAACGGCCTGTCGAGACAGTACACGACCTCGCCCTCGCCCTCGAGACGTTTTTCGCCGGCACCGATGACCGCGAAATCAACGCGGGTGGAGTCGAAGGGGAAGGCCTGAGAGGGATTACGAAAGGTAAAAGATCGAGAGGAACATCTCAGTCACACTCGCCCCTCCCCACCAACCTACCTTCATCTTCTGCATATCCTCCCCTAAATCTTTCGTCAGCGTGATCGGCCACCCCATCTCTAATAATCCATCAGTACGATCCTTGGTGTGAAAACTCGGCAATATCTCATACTTCTCCGCTCCCCCAAGATCGAGATTCCCCTTCAGACTCCCCGGAATCATACACTCCGGCCGCCACACGTCGCTCGGCATATCTTTCGTCACCGGAAACCCCTCTAATCGATGGTCCGTCCAGTAAAGGACCGCATTTAAAATAAACGTGAGCAGCTCCTTGCCGTCGCGGATGTCGATCTCGAGTTTTCGTGGTACTAAAACGACTTCCACCATCGTCGGTACGGGCTCGCCCTCTTCGTCAATCAGCATCGGGCGGGTGGCCCAGTCGATGTCGCGGAACTGAGGCGGTAGGACGCTGGACACGGTGCTCGTTCTCCTCAACGAAGAAGCGATTGACACGCGAGAAACCTTGGAGTGGGTGCGGTCGACGGGCTCTTGCTGGGGTTCTTCTTGCTTTTCTTTGCCCGCGTTGGATGCGGAGTCGGCGGCGGTGACCTCCTGGAGCAGTTTGTCCACATTATCAGAGGAGGTGTCAGGAGCGGTCGCAGGGGGCGGTGGATCCTCGGTGGAGGGAGCGATTTTTGTGGTTGACATGATGGTCTTAAGTTCTTGCAAATATAAATTGCACCGGTAGAAGCGAGTACGACAATGGAAAGATTCGTGCCGAAAGAAACAGTGCTTCGAGACTACGGGTGGTTTGGGATGGGAATAGCAAACAAGCATCAGAGAGAGGAGGCGGTAAAAGCGCATTCTGACTTCTCGCGGACTCACACTCGAGATCGCGAACTCTAACACTTCTACCAAGCCTGCGCGATCACGCTCGCTGGCGATAGTTTGAGCTACCTGACGGTCGCCGTCCTATCCTCCCTTCGTCTTCGAGTCCGCCCCCTCCCCGCTCCGCATCTTATCTCGCTTCGCCAGAAAATTCTTCAGCCACCACAGACTTGACCCCTCCGCCGGATTATCGCAGTCCTTCAGCAGCGTCCCCAGCTCCTTCCTAAAATCTCCCCTCCTCAGCAGAAACACCTCCGCCGCCAGCTCGTACTGCCTTTCCGCCTGCGCCCAGGCCTTGCTGTCCGATTTGACGCAGTGCTCCTCGTAGCAAATACCCGCGCACAGATGAATCATGTGCATGGTGTCGGTGCAAATAACCCCGGTCTTCGTTATCATCGGCCGAATCCGGGTGATGTCCTCCAACGTCTGTTTCGCCTGATTCCTTCTTCGGCCCGCCTGCCCCTTCGCCGCTATGATCCCATTAACACTGTCAGAGATGCGGGCGTACTCGGCTCCTACTTTCACGCGTTCCCGCCCATCCCCTGTGAACGCCCAGCACGCCGAGCAGTGGCACTTGCTGATCAGGTTTTTCCCCAGGAAAAACTGTAAATCCGCCTCCCTATCGTCCTCCGTTTTCCAGAGAAACTCATCAACATCGGCGCAGTAGTTCCAACACAGTTCTTCTCCTTCTCCGATGTCCCTCAACGCCACCACCGTCCCTCCTACACTCAGAACATTCGGTGAACAACTATGATTAAACCGAGCTAGTTTCGGAAAAAGCTTCTGGTAGCCGTCGTGGTCGGTTTCGACGCAGTTCCGCGAGAAGATCTCCACCACCGCCGCCGAGATGTCGTACGAACCCCGGAAGTTATTCACGGTGACCCGGTGCAGGGAGAGGACGGTTTTCTTCATCTCTTCTGACAGCAGCTCGAACTGAGGGCGGAGTTTCTCTATGCTCTGCGCCGGCGTCAGATCCACCGGCACCGCCAAACACGGCTCATCTTCCAGGATCACCTCCCTGTCCTTTATGTCCCGCGTCGCGAAAACACCGAGACCCATGCGCTCATCCTCGGCGGGGGCTACCTTCCAACAGGGGTCCTTGGTTGGGGAGCGCTTCGGCCACTTGCTGAGGAACTTATCTCGGAGGTAGAGGTGGTAAGGGTCCGAGGGGTTGAACTCGATTTTTGCGTCGGACTTCGCAGTAGGCTCTTTAGTGGCACCTGGGAGCTTCGCGGACATCCTGGGGGACAGCTTAGGTAGTGCTGATGTGATTTCAAATTTCGGGGTGCTACTGCTGGCGGACTTATTGGTACGACTCACGAACTACGGGAGGTCAATAGGGAAAGAACCAACCTGAGAATCTCGCTTCTCAGAGCACCTGAACAAACATTGCCTACCCACCCTTACCCTCTGATAGTTCCTGCCCGTAAACATCAACGGGTAAGTATCCAATAATGATACACTACGAGTACCTCCGCGCCGTAGCATACGGAGTGATTGCCACCTTCGGCGGCCTACTTACTGGTCGCACGCTAACGGTGATTTGTGGAACAACCCCCGCACTATAACCAAACGCGCACGCCCCAAAAAGCGCCCAGCTCGCAGGCTGGTTGAACAGACGAACCAACTCGTGGAACTCCCGCTGCCGGAGCTCGCGGCCCTCGTAGGTGTCATAGAGGAACCACTCCCTATACACCTCAGTCTGCCAGTCCGTCATGAGCGAGGGGTTGAAGATTTTGTAGGTCGCGGGGTCAAAATTCCCAGCTGTTGCGTAGTGGTTCGATATCCTCACCGAAATCGGCGTCGCCGCGTCCTCCTCTCTGGCGGCGGACTCGGGGTGGAGGAGGAACCTCTCTGCCTCCAACAAAAACGGCAGCAGGGTGTTCAGGGGGAGCGCGCGTCCCCGCCCGTTCCGGTCGCGCGCCTTCTCGAGTTCGCGGACAGCAGGGCGCTTGTGGGGGTCGAACGACAGAGGATCTCCGCCTGTTCTCCTCGCGTCACAGCACGTAGCCGCCCGCGTGAGCGCGCGGCCCAGAAGAACAGTGGCACCCTTGGGTTTGCGCTCGCAAAGAACGGTGCACAGCGGGGGTTCCTGGACGCCGTTGTGACGAATCTCCGGATTTTCCGGATCGTACATCCACCACGCCAGCGTGAAGCGGGAAGCCCAGCTCGTGATGATCGTCATCTGGGTCTCGGGTAAGTCCTCACTGGTATCATCCTCAGATGGATCGGATGATCGGCTCCGAGGATGCGTTTCCACCAGAAATGCGTGGTCCGGATACACGGAGACCTTCCATAGCAACCGCTTGCCCTCGGCGGTAGCTGCCTCGCTCACCCGCACAAACACGTCGCGGAACCACGCGCCGACTCCGCCGGGATACGGAATCGGTTCACTCGACTCGGTTGGGATCATGATGTGGTTCCGCAGTCCCCACCACATCCATTCACCGAAGAAGCGCTTGTGCGGAGGGAGACCAAAGTCTTCTACATCTGAACAGATCACCTGGCGCAGATGCCCTGGTGTGGAGCAGCCGACAGCAGCCCGGATCTCCGCTATGGCAAACGCGCACTCATTCCCGAGGATGAAGCGGCTCTTGGGCGTGAGCTGGATGTCCTGGGTGGAATCCCCAAAAATGCCGGCGGTAAAGCCGCATTTGTGGTAGGTGCAGAACTGGGAGGTCCGCTTCTTGGTGTGCCAATACAGCGCCCGCTCCTGCCGGACGCCGAGGGCGAGGAAGGCGGGAGCGACGGCAGCGCCTGGATCGTCTTCCTCGCGTTGTGTGTAAACACGGCGACTCGACCCCCCTTTTACACACAACGCGAGGAAGACGATCCATCGTGCGAAAGTGCTCAAGATGCCTCGGCGAAGAAGCATTGTTGAGTTTAGCAGGAAGTGATTAATTCAAGTGAAACAATGAACGATTTGCTAGAACGGTCGGAACCTTGTTCCGAACTGCTCGCGTTGGCCAGGAAGACACATTTGATCCACCACGAACACCGTGCCAACGCATCAAAGGCATGGACACTCGTCGCTTGGATCGTTGCGGTTTTCCTTCCAATTTTACTGAACGACGTGCTAGAGGCTCTCTAGCACGTCCGCATCCCCATCCAGACGCGTTCACAGTCCAGATCGCGGGCGCACTGCGTCGTAATCCTGTTGTACGTAACATCCAGGAGAGTTAGCGCTAGATTAGCAGCCACCGCGCTCGCTATCACCGGCGCACCTTCGTCAGTGATCATGTTGCCCCTAAAAATCAGCCGCTTCAACGAGTGATTCTCCCCCAGCGCCTGTGCGAAGTGCTGCACGGCGGGGTCCGCGATTACGTTGTTTGCGATATCTAGCTCGCTAAGCGTCGAATTACCTACAAGGGCCGCGGCTAAAAACTTCGCGCCTTCGTCACCCACCTTGGCCTCGCGGAGGAAGAGCTTATCTAAACCTTTATTCAGCCCAAGAGCCTCCGCCATATGCCTAACACCCTCATCAGTGAGGATGTTGCCACAAAGCTTCAGGGTTTTCAGGGTGGTGTTGACTTTTAAGGCCTCAGCTAAATACCTGGCGCCCTCCTCGACTATACCGTTCTGACGCAAATCTAGATGGATAAGGGCACCGCCTCGCTCTAGAGCGGTTGCTAGGTGCTGAGCTCCTATACACGCAATACTGTTACCGCTAATGTCGAGGCTCGTGAGAGCGGTGTTGAAAGGCAGCACCTCAGCTAAATAGGACGCTCCAGCGCTTCCGACGGTGCTGGCACCTAAATCTAAAGATTTCAAACCGCAATTTACGCGGAGCGCGTTGGCCAGAGCCCGAACGCCCTCGTCGGTGCAGCAGCTATCTCGAATGGTCAGATCTGTGAGGGTGGAGTTGGTTGTCAAGGCCTCGGCCACGCTACAGACCCCTGCGCTAGAAGGGTCCACGGTATCCCTGATATTCAAGGTCAGTACCGTTCTATTGCTACCTAGCCATTTAAACATGGGCAGTAAATCCGCTATCAACACGTGTCTGACAGTGAGTTTCAACAGCACCACCTCCCGCCAATGCTCTAGCAGTTTTTCTAACGACTCCGTGTTGTCGTCCACCAACAGCCCAAACGTCGCGCTCCCTCCTCCCATAATCATTACCTGTGCTGGATTTTCCCCAGGACCTCGCTCCACCGTCGACCGCCACTGCTCAAACCTCCCCCAGAGGTCGCTGGGGCGCGTGTCCTTGTGCTTGAGCTCAACTTCCCCCTTGACGACGAGGGTGAGGGTGTTATCGGACCCAGAGTTGCCCGTACACTCCCGCAGCGGAATCAGGTCCGTGTTCCGCAGCTCGGTGCCGCGGGGGGTGCCACCGCTGCGCTTCGGGGTTCCGCCGGCGTCCGAACTGGAGCCTGATACCGAGCGAGCGAGGGAGTTCCCCTTGAAGATCGCGAGGTTCCACCACTGGGCGCCCTGGTGGAGACGTTTGGCGGCCTCGATTTTTAGGAGAGCGACGTCGATGTACTCATCTGCGGGGTCGAGAGCAGAGATAGTGGCTCTATCGGGCGCGGCAAGCACCCGACTCGCCGGTCGGACGCAGAGATGGTCACCGGAAAGGAGACGGAGGTGGATGGGAGCGCCGGCGGAGGACATGGTGGTGCGTGTTTACGGTGGTAAAGTGTGTTACAATCGACAAGTTAATGTACAGTGGCCATGGGGCTACGCTAAAATTAATCTACAGGTGTGGAAGAAGTCTATCGAAGTGCGGGGTAAGAAGAGTGTCGCATCGGGGACTTGGATGCGACTCGAAGCTACTTAATCGGGGCGTCAAAATATCGGTGGGGTGCTGCGACAGATGGAAGGGAATAGAGGGTGTGATGATGCTCCAATACACGACCCTGGAAACGTCACCACGAGAAACGTGAAGGAACGACTCGGAAGCTCTCTTCATCTGCGAACATGCGCAAAGAACGGATTATGCAGGCACAGCTGCTCCAACGGAATCTACGTACTACTACTCGGACCTCAAGTCAACGCCATAATCAGGGTGTCTGTTTTTTCAAGCCGAGGCTTGGCCATATCCAACTAATAGCATGCGAAGGGATTCTTTCTGAATCTTCTACGGGATTCTCTCTACTAGACTTCGACTATCCTACGAAAGTAGTTTCGTTCAGCCCCCACGACTCTGCTCTGCAATCCCTTGCAGCCACACTTCCTGGCCCCAGGAAGCAGGACGGTGCGCCTCGGGTATCTTCGCGACGTCCTCCGGCACCACGCGCCACGTCGTATAGGCACAGCAGCCTTGGTGACATGCCCACGTCGGCCCGCCAAACGCCGATGCAGACGACTGGTAGCTGAACATGGGGTGTGGTATCCGCTGCTTCTTGTGGCAGCGACTGCATTCGTAGACGAGTGCTAATGTCCTTCCGAGGTCGCACTTGGCGCAAAATCCGTTCATCTGAGGCGGAAGCTCGTGCTGCTGACGACACATTCCGCAGCGCCCCTTGGGTACGGGCGGCTTGTTGAGAGAGAGGAGCTGTTTCTTAATCCCATCTGGCTCCGCAGTGTCCAGCTTGGTGTCGTTCGCGGGCTGAAACATCTGGAAGTGCGCGCGGCAGCTGGGGCAGTGCCCTTTTTCGCGCACGCTGCAGCTCTTCACGACAAGCTCGAGGCAGCGGCGGCAGTACCTGGGAGGAGAGTGAGTTAGGTGAACAGTATCAGTCTCCATAGGATAAAAGTCTCTCCACATCAAGCCAGTCACATCTTACTTCAGATCAGAGTCCTCCCGCCCGCAGCACGGCATCCTCCACGTCGCCAGATCATCACGACAGCAGATGGTGCATTCCTCGTTCCCGCCGCCCAGTGCGAGCCTCAGCAGTTCGACCATGTCATCGCGCTCCACACACGCGCTCGCGATCACTCCGGGTTCCACGAGCTCCTCAAGTTGCGCACGCAGAACCGGAACGCTGAAATCCTCCAAGTCCTCCTTGGTGGGCGGCGCAGGGTGGACGCCATCAACAGCTGCCAAGCTGATGCTGCGGCGCGGTGACGAGCTCGGACTGCCAGCGAAGCTCGGTAGCGAACCCACCCTGCGCAAGGTGGCCAAAGTGGCTTCACTGGCGTTGCTGCCAGTGGGACTCGGGGCGTCGTGGGGATCCGAATGCGCAGTAGACCTGGCATCCTCATCGATCTCAACGACGAACGGCCGGTTGCCAGGCATAATAGGACAAAGACCCGAAGGACGGTTGCCCATGTGGATTTGCGTACAAGGGATATCCGGTAAGGATAAACCCAAGATGTGGAAGTCGGAACTGCAACAATCGGTCACTTAGCGTCGAATCAGTCTAGTCGTCGGGATCGAGTGGTAGGAGGTTTCAATTTTCCGTCGTCCATCTGCGATTTTCCACAGCAGACCCAAACACGGAGATTGATGCCCGAAGCCAAACACACGGACTGTCACGCAATATGCACCTTCCCATCATGAAGACGTTGACAGAATCGCAATTATGGTCTAGCTCATGGCACGCTTTGGTGCCAAAGTTTGTCGATCATAGGCCTATCTGTTTGCACGTTCCAAGGACGCATCACTCAGAATTACGATTATGGTATGGCGCGTGACACGCGTCAACGCAGCTTCAAAATTCCTTCAATCATTCACTTACTCCTGCTCATAACTCCCCTCCCATCGCTCCCCAATCCCTCACCGCCAGTCCCTCCACATCCCATTGTACACCTTTCGCCCCATCAAAGTGCGCTGGATCATCCTCCACATCATATCCAACATCCATCCCCCCATACCTTCCCCGCCTTATCTCCGCCGCCCACGCCCCGTTGTGCACCTCAAACCTCATCCCACTCAGTCCCCAGCTGTCCTCCGCCCGTCCTTGGAGTTTTTGTACTTTACCTATCGTTTCCAGCGTAGCGCCGGCTTGGCGTCGTACAACGGAGGAGCTATGACGCATAAGGTCGCTAACATACGATACGAGGAATTCGCCCACAGGGATAGAAACCCCCTCCACCCCCTCCCGAACTGCCAGCATACACTGCAGGGTGTAGAGGGTCTGCGCTACCATGTCGCCGTCGTCCTGTTTTTCGGAGAGGAGACGTTGTAACCGTCCCACAACCTCGGTTCCAAAGCCGCCGCAGACGAGGAGACCGGCGGCGCCGTCGTCGAGGGTTGCGATCACACCGATCAGGATCACGCACTCCAGCACCAGATCGTCGTCGGAAAATCCCGCCAGGAGGATGCGGCGGATGAGCTCGAGGAGGCCGGCTTCTTCACAGAGGTCTGCGACGGAGATACCCATGAGATGTGCATCAGGTAAAATGTTGGAGAGTGTGGCGACCACTTCGACGAGGAACTCGCCCTGCCCACCGCTCGCGTCCGCCGCGCGGATTAGCTCCGCCAGCCAACGGGACATGCGGGCGTGCTCGGAACTGAGAAGTCGGAGCATCGTTTGCCGAGCCTGCGGGTGTCCGGTAACGTGTCGGAGCACCCTCGTGAGTAAAGCATCTCTTGACCGGATGATCCTCAAAACCACCTGCGGCCACAGGAACTCCGGTCCTTCCGCTCCACCGAGCTGGCAGACCACCATCAGCTCTGCCGCTCGGGGATGGAGAGCGAGGTTGATCGATAACGCCGCCAAGTCCCCACCGACAACGACGTCCGGAAAGTGCACGATCAGCTGCAGCAGCATGACTAAACAATCGGGGTGGTAGGTCAACAGCGACTTGCACCGATCGTCCCGCGTGAACTGGTACAGCAGCTTCAGCACCGTCTGCCGGAACGGCGGATGCCTTAACAAATCCACCAGCTGCTTAAATAATTCGCCATTCTCCGCCAACGAAGAAGCTACTTGCTCCCCAAAGGATAAGTTGTGCAACACCCTCAAAGCTGATAACGCGATGTAGGCTGAATGGTGGTGCGCCAGCTGCACGAGCTTGGGCACCACATCATGCCTAAACATCTGGTCCCGGTTATCCTCGAAAACGCTCAGCTTCTTCAAAAACGTCAATGCCCCTCCGAGTAACTCCTCCATCTCCCTGTCTAACAATCCGCAAAGATATCCAACTAACTGCCGGTTGACCATTTTCTTCTCTATGTGGACGTCCTCCGCTAGGTTCAGGAGGATTTGGACGCACGTGCACAACAGCTTGTTCTGCCTCAACAGCTGGTGCTGATACCGTTTTTCCTCGTCGGGTTTCCTCTCTAGAGCGGACCGGACCTGGTACCGTTTGGATTCATACTCGAGTATTCTCATAATGACATCCCCACATTGGTGCTGCATCAGCGCCCCCGCGTGGAAGACGTTGAAGACGGAGAAGCAGAGGAGCACACAGCAGATCCCGCTCGCCACCTCGTGGGACCGCTTGTAATTTTCCCTTAGCTCACGACTCAGCACGCCCATCAGCGACTCGTGCCCGCCCAGCAGCTCCAGGTTCTGCGGGTCCAGACACAACCGGAGGATCGATCGTGCAGCTCGTTTCTTCAATTCTGCGTTATCCTCGTAGAGGAGGTCGCAGTACTCGTCAACGTCTTGCCAAGCCGCGTGTGGAAGCAGATTTTCTAGGCTTAGTCCTCCTGCATAATGCCCCACCATCTGATGCTGTTGTTGCTGGAGTGCCAGCTGTTCCTGCTGATGCTGCGCCAGCGTCGACTGAACGCGTTCTCGTGCGGGATTGTGTCGTGCGGAGTAGGGTCGTGGCTGACCGCCGGCGGCGGAAGCGTTACCGGGCATCCGGCCACTGGACTGGGACTGTTGGCCACTGAGAGGAGTTGGGATAGGTGGAGACAGATCGTAGATCGTACCTGTTTCTCATACACATACCTCCACCGACTTACCCTGCTGTCGCCAGCATTTTCTCCATAAACATCTGCACTTCCTGTAGTTTTGCCTGCGGTATGTACCGGCATTTCTCCACTACTTCCTCCGCCAAGCCGGGAATTTCGGCGTGTGTGAAGTCCTTGGGCAGTCGGACCTTCTTGGAGCTTACGGTGGTGGCGCCCTCTGCCGTGTAGTGCGCCACAATCGCCCACTCATCGAGGTCGATGGTGAGCTCGCGGAACTTGCCTTTCTTTCGGTTGGACATGCTTGTAGTCACGCGCCCTACGTCATTCTGAAAGGTTAGCAAGTGGGCTGGCGACTAAACACTTGAATCCACGCGGCAACCGCAACGCAGAACACAGTGTGAGTTGCGAGTGTCCTTGGGTGTTGGTTTTCTGCGTTTTCGAAATTTCTATGCGACATGTCCTCGGGGTTTCTTGCCCGTCGTTTTAGGACCCCAGTGCGCTTGGCCGATCATCTAACTTACAGCGTGCTGCGCGGCACTTCTTCCCTTGTACACCCCTGCCCATCTTCGCTCGATGAGCTTCAGTATCGCGACAAGATTTCCGGTGCGCCGCAGTCGTGGAAAGCCTCTGCTGCATTGAAAGCGGCTGCTATCAGCGTTGTGACTTGTAGAGGTATCACTTCGATCATCCCGGGCGCCGACTCTGCTCCGCGATCTGTTGCAACCAAGCCTCTTGCGGCCCCCACTCCGCAGGACAATGGGCCACAGGAATTTTCGCCATGTCTTCAGGCACGATGCGCCACTTGGTGTAATCACCGCACCGTTGGTGACACGCCCACGTAGCGCTAGAATAAGTCGTTGGCGACGCCTGGTAGCTGAACATCGGGTGCGGAATCATCTGCGTTTTGTGGCAGCGATTGCACTCGTAGCGCAGCGCCAAAGTTTGTCCGAGGTCGCACTTGGCGCAGAGCCCTCTCATCCCAGGCGGAAGCTCGCGTTGCTGCAGGCACATCCCGCACTGACCCACAGGAATGGTCGCCTTTGAGAGCGACAGGAGCTCCTCCTTGATGGCAGCCGGTTGACTCGATTTCAGCTTAGTGCCTTTCTTGGGCTTGCACAGCTGAAAGTAGGCGCGGCAACTGGGACAGTGCCCTCTTCCCTGAAAGTTGCAGCTTTCCACGACAAGCTCGAGGCAGCGACGACAATACCTGTGAGGATTGGGATTTCACTGAGTCTGAACAGCATCATACTCCCTACAAGCGTTCTTATGCATCCCACCACGTCTTACTTGAGATCAGAGTCCTCCCGGCCGCAGCATGGCATCTTCCATGTGGCGACGTCATCACGGCAACAGATGGTGCATTCCTCATTTCCGCCGCCCAGCGCGAGTCGCAGCAATTCGATCATGTCATCTCGCTCCACACACGCAGCCGTGATCACGCTGGGCTCCACAAGCTCCTCAAGTTGAGCCCGAAGGAGCGACACCTTGAAACCCTCCAGATCCTTTTTTGCGGGTGGAGCTGGGGATACGCCCC
>Ga0099798_10096_pt1 | contig 26474 bp, 11 predicted proteins | sample Uncmet_Sort29A_1_FD_89870 | JGI IMG/M metagenome (GOLD analysis project Ga0099798, IMG submission 89870) | Marine eukaryotic communities from CALCOFI LINE 67, Pacific Ocean - CN13ID_Sort29A_1 | ecosystem: Environmental > Aquatic > Marine > Oceanic | place: Pacific Ocean: Monterey Bay | collected...
GAAACTCCTTTAGGAGACTGAATAAAACCAGTGATATACCTTTCTTAAAACTACTATTTTAAGGATGGTGTATAATCTTGGTTTAAAGAATTGTTTTAGACTATGTAGCTAAATAAACGATTTATAATACACTAAAGAAGATAGGTTTGTAGATATTTGTAGATTGAGAACGGAGAATCGCATAAGACATAACATAAAGAATAAAGGAAAACTATATTACGATGCTTTGGTTCATCACTTTTGTTTGGTAGTTATTAGGAATTGTTCTCTGCGAGATCTGAGTTAAGTAGTTTATTGAGATCGAGAAGTGAGTTTACCGAGTTGCTTTATTCATTTTAGGTTCATCAACTTTTTTCAAACTATATATTATAGTAGAATTAAGTTTTGTTAACAACGACTAAGAAGTAACCTTAAGTACCAATAAGTAACAGTAGATAAAAAAACATATAATAACAAAACATAACAGCACCAACCATGGAGTTCAACGAGAACGTTTCTTCCGGCTACAGAGTTCTCCGCTCTGGAAATAATATCATCTACACAGGAAAAATTTGTAAAGAAGGTGCGGCTGAGTTTCAATTGAAAACATATGATGCAATTGCCGAACTTAATAAGAGGGAGGCAGCTATTAAACAACAAAATACTAATGCAGCTAAGAATGCTACCATTAATGGTGTAAAAAAAGATAATGGAAATCAAAATCCGTCAACTCAGTCCCCACAAAAACAAGCTGCACCAGCAGCACCAGCGGAAAAACCTGAGAAACCGTTACCTACTGTACCACCGTCGATTGCGCCTGAAGATCCGGCAGTTGTTGATGTTAAAGCGGTTAAACCAGCTGCTACTTCTTCTTTGGAATCAGAAGTTTCCAATAACTCTTGTTCTACATCTTCAACTTCTTCAACAAGTGTAGTACCAGGTCTTTCTCAACCAGAATATGTTTATAACCCATCTATCCCTTCAGTTTCTAATGATAATTCTCAATCGTTGATGGCTGGAATCGCGAGTCCTCAGAGTGCTTCTGGTGGTGGAAGTGGTGGTAGCGGATCTACTCCGGCTGCAGGAACTAAAACAGCTGGTGGTGGTGCACCAACTGCATTGAACACTCTTAGATTTCATTTCACTAGTGCTGGAGGTAACTTACCAGCTGGAGTTGCTATGATGGATATGGTTGAAGAAGCTGGTCGTATGGGTTATCATACTGAATGTTTCTCTAAAGGTTTCGTAGGTTCAGCAGCAACTTTTCCTGCATTCGCATGTAAACAACGTTTCGCTACTGATCACGCATTATTCCTCTTACATCCACCAGCTAAATCTAATGTTCATGGCCAAACAGAAGAATTACAAATCCATTCACAGAATTTAGATATGTGGCATTCTACATCAAATATGATTTATCAGAGATTGAAGAGGTTTCCATTTCCTAAAAGAGGTGTTAATGAAAGTGATGAATCATATACGAAGAAGGTTGAACAAGTAGCTCATGATAAAGAGAATGCCGGTCATAGGATTGAAACATCGTTTTCGAATAATCGTTATGATACCGCGAAGAATGTTATTGGTATGGGATTAATTGATCATATTTTGAATCCGTAGACGTGGTTGAAATGAGATACGGTGAAAAGATGATAATTTGATCGTTAATTAGTATTATGATATAACAAAAACAAAACTAAACTTAATCCGTAGATATATTGCTTTAAGGAAATTCAATACAACAAGATAGAAATTTTTAGTTCCAAACAAACGATTGATGCAGAATTATTAGTACTACTATGTATGTACCTAATCTGTTGATGATTTTAGCTATTGTAAGAATTTTATGTAGGTATATAAAGTGTGCTTATTAAATTTTGAAATGGTATCCCCATTAAATTAAGTATTATGCCAATGTATCCCCTTACTTGGTTTTTGAAGTTTTCAAGATGTTAGATATAGTAGACAGCGTAGCTGTAACCTGTTTTTGTGTGACCAGTAAGTATAAGTTGTACCCTGATATCAAAGTTAAACAAATCTTCTTCGGATTCATCTGTGAAACGAAATTTCTTATGTTTCATGGACGAGTGAGTGACAAGGGAGAGGGAAAAGTTATATGAGTTGTGAGAGTATAAGAGAGTAAACAGTTAGCAACAAAAAACTAAATTCTTCTAATCACTATTTAAGGACGAAGAGACTCGATATCATATTCACACAATGTCGAGCTCTTCTTCTTCATCAGTATGGTTTCCATTGGATGATGGTATATTTCGAAAAGGGAAACTCATCCAAGATTTTGGAAATCAACATGTATTAGTCGAGTCATCAGATACTAACGGACATAAACCTGCTTCATCGAATCAATTCAAAATCGCTCGTGATTGCTTATTTCCGCTTGGACTCAACTCCAAAACTCAAACAGATGAATCAGAACTTGATTTAGAAACACGAATATTACATCGATTTTCACGTGGACAACCTTTTACGAATGCTAAACAAGAAAGGTTATTTCCACACTCAAAATGCGATCCAGGTGATCCAGGCATAGTATGTTTGTATGATGTAAATAGAAACAGTAATACTTTGACCGATTCGGAATCGATTCAGGAATTCGATACAGAAACTATCAGACGATATGCAACTTGTTTTGGAAAAGTTCAACAACCTACTCATATCTTCGGAGCAGCAGCTGAAAGTTATATGCAGATATCTAAACAAGGTAATGAAGCTACTGGGGGTAGTCTACCTATTGACATTTTAGAAATTTTCAAGATTTTAGATCTCGCTCCTCGCGGGTACATAATTGTTGAAAAAACTGCTTGAGGATGCGACTTTTCCCTATAGAATCCTTATGGAATTTTAAGATCTCAGAATTGAGGTTTTAGGCTCTAAAATGTCACATTATATAAGGTAGCCTGCAATCAAGTCCAGTACTTTCAGAGGATGGTGAAAAACCTAAGGAACCAAGTAAATACTGTATCTATTTCTGTGGTATACCAGGTAGTGGTAAACGAGCTGCATTACAAAGAACATTGAACTTCTTCATTGAAACAGCTACTAGTGAAGATCGTGCAGTAACAAAGTTGAATGCTTTAGGTGGATTAGTGATGCCATTTTTCAGTTCTACGATACCTAAAGGCAGTACAATAAACATACCGTATACTAGTGCAACTGATATTGAAAACCTCTACTTAGATTCTCTTTCACAATTTACTCGTTCTCATGGTCTATGGTCATTAGATCTGAATTTCGATAATGACGGATTTGTAACTCAAGCAGTCTTAGGATTAATCAGACTCGAATTATGGTCTGTACACGCACCATTAACAAGTATACTGATACCACAGTTAAATGGTTTTCGACCGGATAAGGAGATGATACAAACTACAATCGCTAAGAGTCCTAACGGTTTCTCACCTAGATCTCCACGTAGTCCTCGTTCTATAGCACAATCAAGTTGCGGGCCGTTAGAAGTGTTTTCATTAGTTTTCAGATTCTTTCTGGATAAATCTGAACAGGATGCTATAGTTCGTGCAGGGAATGGTAGCAGCTTCTTACAAAACTTCTTTGGTGATGCAAGTCTATTAACAAATGACAGAGTGCTGTTTGAATCAGGAAACACTACTGATACGAAGTTCGCATTAGATCGTCATGCAGCTAAGCTTCTTCAAGACTCCTTAGAAACTTTTGGATTACTTACTATAGTCAGAGATCGAATAAAACGAATCCTTACTGGTTTAGCTGAATACAATATCCTCATCACCAACTACAGGGATTTAAAAGTGAAAGAAATCAAATTATCTGAAGCAAGAAATAACAATGGAGGATCAACGCCAGGCTCTTCCAGACCAGTAACTCCCAACTCCTCTGGTGCTCAAGCACATCAAATGAGGAAAGAGCTTGATACTTTAAGACATGAAATCGAATTGAAATCAGCATGGACAGAAGCTATGTATACAGCATTAGTAGAGACTATATTTGCGGAAGTGAATAAAGCATTATTCTTGGGGAGTGATAGTAGTTGCGAAGATGCTTTGAATGAGTTTTTAGATGAAGCTATGGGAGGAAAGAAAGCTACAAAACCTGATACAGTAGCGACTGGTGACACTAGTTCTGTTTTACATCTTTTCTCTATGCCATCACCAGCAAGTTTTTCTGTGGATGGATTTGGAAGTGATTTGAAGTTTGTCAAACCAGATAAAAGTAAGTCCTCAAATTCGAAAAAAACGAAAAGTAAGAAGAAAATTAAGAGATCTCCTCCGATTCCCATCATCCACGGTTTCGATTCATTCCTCGCTGATGTAGTCGCTTTCTGGGATGTACGAACAAATGCACCAAACTATCAAGTCACAGATATGTGGGATTTATGCGCTGCATTACATCGTTCAGATTCCTTACAAACTTGGGAAGAAGAAGCTCGACAGATTGTTGGCAGAGATGCAGTGAAGTTCTGTCGGAATCCAAATTATAATCCTATCAACTCGAATCAAATGATGGGAGGTAATTTTCATGTAGCTGGTGCACCAGTGAGCATTAATGGATTGTCGTCTAAGAATGATCATCCTTTCTTATCTGAATCAACTTTGCAAGTATTAGAAAGATATCCATTACTTAATGGTAAAGAAAGTTTACAAGGTTATGTAAATGTGATGACTCCATGGGGACCGAGTTGTTATGTTGTGGATAACAGTTGGTTTTCAGCTCCTACATGTAAGAGAAAAGTGGAGTTAGTACAACAAGCATTACAGAAGATTATTAGTGTAGAGAATAGAAGGATAGTTTATTGTGTTAGGACTAATTCAACTTCAAGTAGTAGTGCTGTATCTTCTTCACAAGTTGCTAGTGGTAAGAAAACTACAACAACTATAGCTACTCGTGGTTACGATCCTATTTTCGTTCAAAAACAAATGGATTTCCTCCAATTATCTCACCCAATCGATTGCTTCACCTGGATATCTGAACACTTCACTTTGAAATACGGTGCAGCATTGAAGGGGAAGTCACTTGAACAGAAATGCCAAGCTGCAATTACTCATGATTCTAATTCTCAATGGCATGTAAGTGACATATTCTTATATGGAGACGAGCCTTTCTTCGGTGCAGTACTAGAGATTTGTGATGAACATGATGCGAAGTTAAGAGAAAAGATATTAAGTTATGGTGCGGATGTCGAGATGGAATCAGAATCATGTAGTGAAGAAGAGTCTGTAACGATAACTGAGCAAGAAGATGGTGTTAGTGAAATATCCGCACCTGCTAGTGAAAACATAACTGTTAAAGAATCAGCAGAACATATTAATGTCAATGATCATTTGATTACTAATAATAATATGGATCCTCTTAGCAATAATTCCGCGAGTGATAGTGTGAGGAGTGGTTCTTTGGTTTTGATGCCAAGTGAAAGTCAAGTAAGAAATGAAAATCCACAACCACAACCATCATTACCAAGTTATTTTCAAGCAAGTTCAGTCAGTCAAAATTTAAATTTAAACGTTGATTATAACGTTGGTACTTCTTCTACAAATGCAAGTCAGAACAACAAAATTACTCCACACGATGGTCATTTTTCTACCTCAGATGACAACGATACATTCTTCTCAACAGGAGGGTCTATCTGGTTGGTGCTTTTTTTGTGAAATCGTGAAATTTTGGATTTCGAGACCCATAGCGAAAGCATAATTTTGAAGCCATTTCTTAAGTGTAAATAGCTAATTTAGCACAGGGAGATCATCGGTTTACGGTTTGTGAAATTTAGAGTACCATAGCACCACCCAGCTATTGGTGTCTCTATACCTGATACAGCTCCTACTATGGCTTTATCTGCGCAAGATTTGTCATCGAGTTATCCCTCGGCATCAGCAACATGTTCGGCATCATTTTATGGTAATAATGGTACTAAAAGTAGTTTCTCATATGAAGTTCCTGGAGTTAACAACAACAATAGTATTCCTGATGAAGGAATATATGATAGAAGTGATGTATTTGAATTTGTTCAGGAGAGTAAGGAAGTTTCGAAAACGTCGAGTAGTTCTGGTACTAAGAAAGCTTCACCAGTAGTTGGCGGGCCTAAATATCAGCAACCTGCATCAAGCTCATCTTCGAAATCAAGCGTGAATAGTGCAGTAGGTAAAATATCTAAAGTTAGTGCTGCAGCAAAACCAAAATCACAACAACCGAAAAGAATAGCACTTCGAGGAAGTTCACGTTCAAGAAGTCGTAGTCGCACTAACAGTATGGAGCTTGACTCTGATCAAGATAAGTCTCAATCTGAAAATCGGTCCAACAATAGAGCTCGTTCAAGAACTGCATCCGACGGTAGTCTCAATGAAGATCGAAGTAAGAAATCAACCACTTCAAATAAATCTCCAAGATTTTCTAAGTCAACAGCTAAAGCTAAAAGCCAGATCCCACCTCCACCAAAGCCTAGATCTAGAAGAAACTCTGATGATGGTGTAATGCCAAGTGCAAATATTAATTTGCAACGAGTTAAAAGGAAACATGAAAAGAAAAACGTAATTGCTGTAGAACATGGAGATTATTTAGCTAATGCAGCAGTTACTGTTGATAAATTTGACTCTGGTGATGAAAACTCCACTGAAAGTCAGAAATTCATGGTACTAACAAGTAACTCGTTACCCAAATCTAGAAATAACTCCAATAATTCAACGGGCAATGATCCAAATAATTTCAGACTATCTGACGAATCTATCCCAAGGATGAATCCAGCACCAAAGCCCATGCCACAACCTCATCCGCATCCTATAATAGATATTCACAACCTTCCACCAGCCGGTTCACCAGATACTATCCTTCCTTCCGACTCTGATAACAACACTGTCGTAAACACACCCGATACAGTTTTCGGCGAAAACAATAAGATTGTTGGTTACAATGCGTATGGCCAACCGATTCCAAGTGGGACTACAGTGAGTACATCTGCAGGTGGTTCTGGAAGTGCTAGTAAGGCTATTGCCTTTAATTATAGAGATGCTTTGGATACTGCAGAGGGACTTGATAGTTCTAATTCTTCCACGAGGAGAGTACTGAATGTAGATGCTACTGAAGTCAATACTGTAGAGAACTTGAAACCTGAATCGACTCTGAAGTTAAAGGATATCGTTGCACAGAGATTAGAAAATAATCCAACTCAGTGGGTACAATCTAAAAACTTGATGGCTAATTTGAATATTGGTTTCTCTTTTACACCTGATTCGTTAAGTTCAAGTCCTACTTTTCCATTAGGAGAAGCTGCACCTGTTAAGGCATCAAGCCCAAATGAACCATCTTCTTCTTCTAGTTCTATACCAGTGCCACCTGTGGGGCCAAAGCCAGAGTCACGTAAGATAGAAAAGATATCGTTAGATGACTCAGGTGCAGCCGACGATGAAAAGGTTGATTCACCACCAAAAGGCTTAACTAAAACCTCATCTGGTACATGCCTGCCTACGGATGACAATATTTTAAGAATGGGTCCAGAAGCAGAAAACGTTACTGAGGATGCCGGCGGTATTATGAGTGATCTAATTCCCAACGATATCGACTTAAATCTTATGAATACTCAAATGCTTCAAGAACTGGAACAGCATGAACGTGGTGTATTTCCGATTTTAGAAGGTGATGAGGAAGAAGGAGATTCTTTACTACCAGCAGCTAAAAAACGCAGTCGCAAAAACTCATTCGCTTCAATGAACAGTTCTATAATGGAACATGATTCTGATTTGGTGGAGGAGGGGGAGATGAAGAATTTCTTAGTTGGCTCCATGGAAGAGACGAGTCAGGTAAAAGACGGTCGTGAAACTAATATGAATGAACAATCTTCCTACGAGATAGAGGAAATCATTGAAGAAGTATACGAAGAAGAAGACGATGAAGATCACGATGAATTCGGAACACGTTCACGCTCATTCAATAATCAGGAACAAAGTAGTGTTAATTTATCACAGCAATCAGTATCTCTATCTGCAGCTGCTTTAAGGTTTGAGTTACCTGATAGTCCTGAAGCAGAAACACCACAACCGGAGCCTTTACCTCCGCAGAGTAATAAGAAGCCTGAACACGCTGATGATGTAATTGATAATGAAGGTCAAGGTCTTCTAGCTGACGTTCCACAATTTGTAGAAGATCAACTTCAGGATCAGCCAGAAACGCGTCGCGGACATGTAACTCATGTAGTAGAACTTAACGGTAGTTCGATATTGAATGAAAGTAAAGAAAACAAGTCTGAGAACGATTTATCGCAAATGTATGGCGCTGCTTTAGATGGAATTGATGAACCAGTTTCTCCTTCAATGCCCAAGCTTATCCCCTTTGATGAATCTTGTATAGAGATAGAAGAAAGTTTTGAAGCAAACAAATCGAATCCTAATCTACGAGGTAGTACTGGTAGTTTAGTTTTAGATAAAAGTCGTGAAGCTCGAGAAGAGATAGATGATATGACGAATACATTAAAGCAATTAAATATGCTTACTAATGATGATATGAATCAGAATGCAGGATCAGGTTCTCATGTTTTAACGGGAGGATTAGCACCTAGTAACTATGAAGAATCATCTAGTTCATCTTCACGTGGTATAGCTGATCCACCTTTGAATATGAGTATAACTCCACCTCACGCAGGAACCGCGGAAAGAAAAAAATATGATGATTTCTTAAATGTGGGGAGAATGAGTGTACAATCAAATATGAATAAATCTCAATCTCTAGAAGGTACTGGTGGTGGTTCGATTAAGTTTGGGTCAGCTGCATCGGAATATTTAGGGAGAAAGGCTTTTAGTTTGGATTCACCTACTAAAGAAAACGAAGTTCCGGAATCGGGATCTCCTATGATGAGGCTGCAAGACGCTCCTAATGCTCATAGTAAAAAAGAAGAACTAAATATATCCAATCAAGTTCCTGGATCGAGTATGACTGAACTTGTTGATAATAAAGATTTGAAGAATAGTGTCGTTTTAGAACGAGAACAACTTAGACCTGCTAAGCCGAGTATATCTTCATCTTCTAGTAGTTCGAGTAATGTACCAGCACCATCATCTCAAACTGAGCCAATCGCATTAGATCGATTAGATATAACACGATCAGTTTCTCTTCCTAAAGAAAGTCTTAAGGGCTTTACAAATCCTAAAACAGAACTTGGTTCTTCTCTACTTAAGGATGCATTTAATGTTGGAAATTCTATTGCTGGTCGAGTAGTTAAGTTACGTAATCAGGGTAAGAAAGAAAACACTTCAGGTAGTTACTCTGCAACAAATGTGAAACGCCGTGCACAAGTTGCAGATGATAAGAAACCAACTACAAGAAGAACAATTAATCGCCGTAATGCAGATGGTTCTTACTCTTCCTTCGTTACTGATGAATCAGCTTACGTTGCTGATAGAGAAGAGAGTAGTACGTATGAGTCACCTGGTCTTCTTAATCAGAGTGAAAATCAACATGAAGTAACTGTAGATCGATATAATTACGCATCAGATCAAGACGATACTTCCACTATCCCACCAGCAGCTGAAGATGCAGCCTTAGCAGGTTCCGGTGCAAAACAGAATCATAAAACATTAACTCGTCAATATAATCAAAAACAAATTCAACAGTATCGTAAAGCATTGCCTGGTGAAGATGGTGAAGATAGCGATGGAAGTGGTGGCGAAACTAGTAGTTTTATGTCTTCATTGGAAAATCAGTTTTCGAAGAGATATTACAGGAAGAATTTGAATGCTGAAAATCAACAGCAAGAAGTTGAACAAGGAAGATTCCTAGAAGGATCGCATCATACTTCTAGTCCATTTAAAGCAACTAGATTGATTGGTTTTGAAGATGGTAATGAAAAACGAATCACCGATAGGAAGAATTGGGAAGATCAAACCTGAAGTTGGAAATCTTAGTGAAGAGAGACTTCGTCTATCGGAAGAAAACTCACAGATGTTGAATCATCTGAGGAAAGGTTTTTCATCGACGAAGAAGAAGCCTAGAAATATTAACGAAAACGAATTAGAATCTTTCTCACCTAAACCTCCTCTATCCGCAATGACAACGAAAGTGGAAGAACGTGCTGCTATAGTCATTCAACGACACATTCGTGGATTCCTACAACGTTATACTTATCAAAACAGAGCACTTAACTACTATATGTCAATGACAAAACTTTCTTCCGAAGCACGAGTAGCAACAGAAGAATTACGATCTATCACGGATGAAAACCAAACTCTATTAGAGAAGAAGAACAAACTACTAGCCGAAATCGAAGCTTGTAATAGCGCAAGAAAGAATGAGGATGCATATCTGAATTCTACTGATCTAGATCGACGATTGAATCTGATACATAACAGTAATGAAGCGGATTTCTTCTTGGATCCTGAGGAAGAGAAACGATGGCGGGAAGATATTAAGTCTACTGCCAAAAAGATGTATAGACGGTTGTTAGAAGAAGAGTGGAATTTATTAAGGGATTCTAGTACTAGTTGGATTTTGCCTTTGTAAATTCTTGTTTTGTTTTAGTTAGTTTACTCTACTGAAGAAGCTGAATAACTCCTAAAATTTATTTTTCAGGTAATTGGCGTGAATCCTTAAATCAAAAAGAAAATGGTCCAAAAGTTTCCGTCTTCCCTGCACAAAGAACAAGTTTCTCACGTCGTCTTAAACTTCAAGGGAAATCAATACCTAATCATCATAATACCTCAGTTCAATCTTCTCTCACAGGTTCAAAAGCTGCATCACCAATGGAAGACTCCCTCGGTATATCCTCCAATCTAAACATCCAAGTCTTACCACATTCTTCTTTGTCTCTAACTTCTAATCCAGCAAGTTCACCTAAAACTGGAACAGCATCGGTAGATAGTAATCATAAGACAGAAAAGTGTTTAAGAATGCTGATGCAATTTAGATCGGTAATAAAAAAGAAGAATATTCCTGTTGCAGGTAATAGTCGTGAAGTTGAAGGATTAGTGATGTTTCTACAGGAATGTGATCGATTGGACGCGAGGAAACAAGCGATGCTGAGGGGGAGTAGGAGATGAACTTATAACAAATAATACGATGTGTATGTATGTTTTAACTTTTAACCTTAATAAATTAACTTGAAACCGTAAAGTATAGTATCCAAATTTCAAACCATATTGTTATAGCTCTAATATTGCACGAGCAAGGTAAGATACGTATAAAACTCAGCCAGCAAATGTCTGTCTCTTATTCATTTTTAATCCTGTGATTTACATTAAAAGGATGAGTTTTAGGATTATAATAGAGGTGTTCTATCTATTCTTTCTAAATTATTTCTTTTGAGAGCGATAATATAGTAAGCTACATCAATATGGCCTGAGTCTCTCAAAATCTGAAAGGATTACGTAGTATCCTATAACTCAAATATTATGGGATCACGTAATGACGGGCGGTGGACTCAGACACCATTTCTGGAAGAGCATGATGTAGAGAAACTTCTTTGTACAACGTGTAACTACTTCGCACTCGGTCAAACAGAACTAGCTAGGGCATTATTACGATTACTCGCAAAGAAGAATTTGAAGAAGGCGAAACGTGTTCTACAAACTATACTATGGCATGGGAGTCCAAGACACTGGTTATGTAGCGCGAATACACCAAGTTCTGCTCATTTAGCATGGTTCTGTTTAATCGAGTTCAGACAGATATTTCCAAGAGTCCAAATACCAAGATGGCTTAGTTTAAGATTGGAGTTTGATATATTGATAGCTAATAGTTTGTTAGATGGAGCGGCTAATTTGGGACATAATCATTTGGTACTCCAGGATTTTGGTTCTGTAATTATTAGTAAAGTTTTAGGTAGAGCACTTTGATAATAGTTTAAATTTTATTTACAGGTACTGAACGATAACCAAGCTACATCTAGTTCGAAAAACTCTTCCACTGTTAAAGCCGGCAAACCAGTTCTTACAGCAGAAGTAGCTAACGAACTTAGAGCTTATCATGCACGTTTACTTCTTTATCAATTCGGAGGGACATCGCTTCATTTACCAGCATTAACAGTATTGCCGATAACGTTACAACTTTCTCCTTATGCAGCATTCTTACCTGCGCAAGTAGTTGAAATCGATCCAAGTGAAATAGATAGCTTTTTGGAGTATGATCACAACGACTCTATATCTAGCAGTACAAGTACACAACCAGGAAAGCATCGTTTGTCTAAACAAGCAATCCAGCAACTCTACGGGTTATGTAGATCTCAACCTGTTCTTGGGCATACTTTAAACGAATTTCTCTACAAACTACGCGGAGGTATATTCTTTCATAAGCAACATCAACAGTTATGTGTTTCTCTAGTAGCTGATGCCGTCTTATCTGGAGAACGGTTGTATTACAACGCATGGCGACATTTAAGAAGATTAGAGGTAAACATAAAAGCAATTCCTGCTGCATTAAGTGATTTATTTGCGTATTTGATTGTTGTTGTAACAGAAGGAGTTAGTATTCCGAAGAGTGCGATAAATGTGTTACAGGATCTGTTTACGGTTATTCCAACTAGTTCATCATCGAATTCTTCAAATAAGGAAGGTACGTTTTTGAATCTTCAAGACTGGAGAACTGAAGCTATAGGAAGTTTGAAAAACTTAATGGGGAAAGCTATTAAGAATCAATCAAGTTCAGGAGCAGTTTCTTCTACATCCAACACTAAACCGTTAAATGAGAAGAATATACATAAGCTATCGAAAATTTATGAAGCTTTGTTATCATCATGCTCAGGAGGTTCGTCTGAGCCCGATACAGAAGCTGAAAATTCAAATAAACGTGGTGGTCAACAGTCTTGTCGTACAGCATTAAAACTCTTTTGTGGTGTACAGGACGAGTATATGAGATTGAAGATGACAACGCAGAAGCTGCCACCCGCATTTAACGAACTGAAAAAACAAGTGAAAAAGTCAAAACCAAAACAACTTGCTTTAGGAGATGATATTAAATCTAGTTTTTCAAAAGCTATTGAAGACGAATCATATATTACCGCTGAAAACAAGACTATTTCGAAAAACCATTTATTCACAGTATCGCAGTCATTTTGGGATTCATATTTCGAATTTACACGTGTCACTAGAGTTCATTGTTTGGAATATGTCGTGACAACAGCATGTCGATTTATTAGAGAGGGAGAGATTCAACGAGCCGCCTGGTTATTAGGTCCCTTTCCGCAACTAAAACCGTTGGTGATTCTATTATGTTGGAGTGCGCACGCAGAGTCAAGTTCTATGTCTAAAGCAGAGATACTTCAAAGGCGTAGGATTCTACTTGAGATACTTTGGAGAAGTTATATCGAAGAAGAAGGCAACTTAGGTGATCTCTGGGTTGACTACTGTGTTGAAGTGTTATACTACAGCGTGAGGATAAGTCTTTGGATAGCGAGTTACAAAACATCAGGAAATGACTATGAATCAAGCAACAGAACGCGTAGTGAAGATGTAGATTTGGTAGACAATAATTCATTGTCTTTAAAGAAATTTCGCTCAGAAGATGAATATTTCTACAGTTCCGCAGCTACGATATTAGAGGATATCCTAGGTGGACATTCTATTCTATATGTTATGCGTAGTCATCTACCCAAAGTTGAGTCCAAAGTGCTTTTAAGTACTTTAGAACGAAAACTTCCACCCCTACGATTACGTACAGCTGCATCTCAACACAGCTATGATTTAGACTTAACGAGATGTTATTATGCGGTGAGATGTGCGATGAATCTGGTCGAAACTTTAAGTACACATTGTGCAAAGGAAGTGGAGTTGACGGATGGTATCAGTAATATATCAGGAAGTAGCAGCTCCACTACTGCTTCGTCTAATAATCAAGATTCGAGGTCTCGTGGTCGGAATTCAACTTATCAAAAGAGCACGCCACATAATCAGGAGACGATGATACAGTTTGTATGAGATACTTTAGCAGAGTTAGACTGGCTAGTATCATCGATTAAACGAACACACTTGAAGATTAATGTTTTCGTTCAAATATGTAGTCTGTGCTTTGTCCAACAGAAAAGTTATAATAAGAAAGGAGAAAATACAGGGAGTCCAAATGACGTATTTCTAGCGCCTCCATCAGCGATACTTTCATTACTCTCCCTATTACGACATCAGCTACGGCCATTAGTAAAAGAAGCACATGATAGACGTTCTAAACAAGAAGAATCATCGCATGATTTAGAAGTTCTCGATTCGATGGCTGAGAAGTTATATGCGTTTACAAAAGAAATGCTATGGCGTATCTTTATTGGTTTAAAAGATTACTTCTTATTTTCTCGTTTCAGTGGAAACACTTATAATGCAGTAGACCCAAGTCAGCGTTGGTATCATCAATGGGCTACCACTATAGGAGCGGTGATGCTAACAGATAAATCGGAATGTAAGATTTTAGATGAAGATTCAGACTTTATCAAAGATCTACTTACACCCGAAATTTGGAGTGATCATGCATTTCAGCAGTTTGCTACGCCAGCAGAAGCTCCTCTCTCGTTAGCACCAGCAGTCTTTATACCACGTATGCTTAGCAAGCCACAAGTTGTTTTACATCGTAGTTTAAGGATGAATGATTATCGATTGAGTGAACAAATATTGAAATATTGGGGGGAAGAATTAGAAGGATCATCATTTGGGAAAAGTCAGCATCAGTATTCGAGTGGGAATAACAATATACGATCTGTAGATGTTTTAGTGGCAGTCGCAAAAAAGTTTGCAGAGTTTCGGCAAGTTATAAAATCTACACCGACTGTTATATTGGGCGACAGTATAAATCGTACGCAGGACTTCATCGAAACAAATTTATCTGACTTTCTTCTTGAATGTGAGGACAATGCTCTTGCTAAAGCAGCTTTTCCAGGAAGGAAGCTGTTAGCGTTTTATATTCTAGTCGATCTAGCAGTTTCAGCAGCTCCACACTCATCAGTTTCAACAAGACTACTTAGGACAGGGTTACAACTCTTAAGTGAAGAAGAAGAACTTTCTCTGCAAGATTCCGATTCAACAGATTCAGATTCTAATCGATGGAAGAAACTTAGGCTATCAGATAAGTCGATTACAAATCGCAATTCAGAAGATGCACAACAGCGTGATTTCTTACGTCATTGGGTAGAGCGATTAAACGTTTTAGTTGAGGCGCGTACTGAGTATAAAACTCAATCAGCGGCAGGATCACTTGCGAATATTATTCTTGGTATCGAGACACTACCATCAGAACCTGCGTTACTCAAAAGTCACTTGAATCGATTACATTCGCAAAGACATGCAATTATGAGTTTGGTTGAATCTGTGGATTTGATGAAAAAAGGTAAAGGACAAAATCGTGAGCAACAGAATTCTTTAGTGGATTTTCTAGCAGGCGCAATTAGAAAACTAACGAATTCCGAAAACGAAAGTACTGACGCTGAAGGTATAGACTTATCTGCAGTTAGGAAACAAGCGACTTTGAAAAGTTCGAATGATGAAAGTGATAAAGATGAGATCGCCGACGGCGACGATTCCGTCGATGACGACTTACTTAATGTTGTCAACTCATTATCATCCTCTAAGTACCTTTTACGTTTTCTCGAATACTTGGCGAAAGTTACTGATTTGATCCGATCAGCCTCTGGTGAAGATGAATCTTCTAAGCTTTTTGATGTGTTAGCGGAATCACCAAAAGGTATTGTTGCTAGACTTCTGTTTGAATTAGGAGGTGCACGACAGGCATCTCAACTTTCTACGGTGATGGGAGTGGATTTGGTTGAAGTAATTCTCAATTTTTCTTGGGTATTGCACGATCCTACGGAAGAACGCGACAGTAAGACTGAAATGTATCCTATGAGTATGAACGTTGTAGAAGTTGTAGAGGTTACTACGAATAGTTTGAATCAAGTAGTTGACTCGCTTGAAAATGTAGATACAAATAATTTGCAGAAGAATCAAATGGGTGATCTTCTAGCTTCTCTAGCCTGTCTTGAACGTCGTCCATCTTCTTGGCCGTCTACAGACTTTTTGAATTTTGCATCACAAAAAACACTTACTTATCCTGCTCTACATAGATGGATCGGAGAAAGGTGTGAAGTGTGGGACGCTCTTTATTGGGCTGTGACTGGTGAACGTGATAACTTTGAGAAATGGAGTAAAAACAAAGTTAGTCCAACCACTTCACAACAAGATTCCAAGACTTTATCAAAACACGGTGTTCTAAATGGTTATACAAAACAAGAAGTCGAACTTCTCTCTGCTTCTGATCAGGCTGCTCTATCAGCTGTCGGCGATGATAAGGAGACAGACCTTGAAGCTGCTTACACTACACTCGCTTGTAGTTTAGTAAAACGTGGTAGGTGGGAGGAGGCGTTGGATATTTGTGATGAATATCCTGTAAGAGAGAATTTAGTGGATGAAATATTTTTGAGTTGGGTTAAGGAGAATGAAGGCAACACTTTATCGAAATTCACTCTCTCCCATGAGTATCTCTATCGATTGAGAGATCCAGAACTTGCTGCTGAGCTAACATTAAAACACTTTCGAAATTGGGATACTGACATAGTCATCCAAGCGCTTGGAATCGCATTAAGAAAACTAGAGAGTGCTACTATTACTGGTAATGGTAGTTCTTCTGTGCATAGTAGTAGATTGAAACAAGAGTTACGTGCGTTATTGGATAACATGAAAACTTTGAAACAAGTTTTGCAAGAAAGTAACGGTAAATGGACGCGTTGGCACGAGATTGATGAACAATATCATAATTTTGGGTTGTCGAAAGATACTGCTGTTACAAAAACGACGGCTAATAATACTACGACTGGTACTACAGATTCAAATGTTACAAACTCTGATCCAGTGATATCTCATCTACTTTCTTTGAACCTGCATGATTTAGCTCGTCAGATTCATCGTATGTATTCAGTCAAAAATCCCAGCGTGCACGATATTGAACTATCACGTTTGCTTTATCTCTTTACAAAAAATCCTGATGCAAAAACGCAAGCAGTAAATCGATTACTTCAGTTTCCTCCGAAACAGACTGTTCATTTTGCATTTCAACTACTAAGTAAACTCGACTTGATTCCTCATCGAGCGTTGTTATGTAAAATGTTACTTACACGATTACAGTTATGGCTATCACCGGAACAGGTACGAGAGTTGGAAATCTTAAATGCAAGTTTAGTTTTACTAGGTGCAGTTGAACAGAATGTTGATGGCCAAAACGCGAATCGAGCGTTCTTTGAAAGTGAGAATCTGCTACTAGATAGTAGTAACTCGAATGAAAAGTCAGAGTCTTCTCGCTTAGCGAACGATAGTAATACCTCATCAGATTCAGAAGTTGGTCTTCAGATGCTTCCACATTATCTTCGATTGCTACATTCACCAGTGCTAATAGTAGAATCCTTATTAATGAACGCACGTGTGGATATTCTAAAACCATTCTTACGTGATTTTCCTCAATATCGAGTTGATGCTTTGATTCTCAAATACGCTCGAAAAGCACTTTCACTCGATCCAAATCCTAGAAGAAAAACTACAACAGACTTAACAGGAAATTCAGATGATGATCGTCTCGGCGCTGCTGACTTATACAGCGGACGTCGATCTTTTTACTTCGATGATGTTCTAGAAGACAGTTATAGAGCAGCATCTGAAAAAAATGAAGTAGATATCAATATGCTGAATAATGAGACCAGTCAAGTAGGTCTACTCGGTACTTCAACTAAACCAAATATTATGGCATGGCCAGATACTGACAGTTCTGAAGAGTCGAGTGTTGAGTCCCTTAGCGGTATTGAGCCTTCTAAGATAGAAGGTCGTGCTTCATCGCGATCCAGTAAAAATAGTTTAGTTGATAGCCTACTCGATGCGTCGGTACCCAGCGACGAGGATATAGATATGGATATTATTTCATCCGATAAAGAACAACAGCAGATAGATATTGATGAAAGTACATTAGGAAACACGCCACGATTACCGAATGGTATTAAGACTCAACAAATTGCAGTTTCGCAACAAATCAGTCAGTTAATGTCACCACCACCGGATTCAATTTCAGATCGCCAAAGCGAGTCCTCACACAGGAGTGGTCTTGATCGTACAATGTCACACATGAGCGGCAACACCAGTCAAGTAGCGCTTTCAGTAAACGACTCGAAAACTACTGCGGCAACGAAGCCGAGCAAAAAAGAATGTGTTGGAGTGAAAAAACAACCAAGAAAAGTTTTATCTAAACCAACGACGAAGAGTGATTTACCTGCTTCTAATTATTCGTCTGCTAGTCCTCCGGAGAAACCGTCAAAGAAGCTATCTTATGACAATGTCAATGATGAAAACTATGAAGACGATGGTGACTTATCTACCGTATCTATGGCTTCTGGTCTTGGAGGAAAGTGGTGTTTAACGAACAATATACGTGACGACCGAATTATTCGACGATCACACAAGTACGAAACTGCACCGAACATAAAGCTTGCTGAAAGTATTTTAGAGTTACTATCTGACGACATAGAAAATGCAAATCTTTGCTTCGACATCTGTGATGAGCTTAGCTTAAGATGGCAAAGTTTACTACCGTCATTATCGACAGAGAAAAAGATGGTTGCAGAAGAAGAAACAACTTTATTTTGTTCTAAGACTAAGATGGATAATATTAATTCAGATTCTCTGATATCGATTAGTACAGATGAAGCTGGTGGTGGGAGTGATACAGATGATTTATCTTCTGATAATAGTGATGATTCGTTTCTCGATAGCGACTCATCAGATGACGAAGAAAATGTTTCTTCTTCGAATGTAAGCATAGTGCGGGCTAAGGAAACAAACAATCAGAAATCTACTACTGAAAAGCCATCTCTTCTTACATCAGTTTCTATCGTCGACCTTCTTATAAAACGATTGCTTGCCTATCTCAAAATCAAATTTCAACGCCATCCTGAATTCGTGTTGAAAGTTGAACGTTCCTTATCACGTCTCGTCGATTTCTTAATGATGTTATGGCAAACGACTGGTCATGTAGTCTCCCTTAATATGCTATGTGATGAATCTACCGCAGCAAAACTTAGAGATCAACTAATCGCCGAAGATGAACTGGATCTTGCGTTAGAACTATGTGAACGGTGTAGCTATTCAAGGGAGGAACTTGATTTTATTGCAAAATTTCCGAATCGGAATGTCAGCGGTGAGAATGACATTGTTCTAAGCGAGGTAGCAGTAGATTCTTTACAAGATTTGACAACTCTGCACAGCACGCCTAGATTACTTAATGGAAGTGAACGCAAGATTGTTAACACTCATAGTTTGAATCCTTCTTCTCCGATTTCTAGTCGTGGAAGTCACCATTTGATACGAACCCCTATTACAACTACGGTCAATGATATCGATAGACTGAACAGCACTACGACCACACAAGAAAGATCAATTCAGTCAAATTCTATACCTGGTACAGTGAGTCACAATCATAATTACACACCCATGCCCGGTACAACTTCTTCTTTTACCTCGATGCTTCATAAGTGTATGCCGAATATCTCATCTTTTCCAGCTGGGGAAACTCGCGCTCTAGTGCTTTTACAACTCTTTGATTACGAAAATGCTCGCAAGTGGATCGACAAGTTTTGTGAATGTCAAAACTTTTCAGAACTTCTAGAGGATGCGGATTACGATGGAGCAGGAATTGGCCAAACTCCGCTTAGCATATCCAAGATAACTGGCGCCATTAAAAGAAACTTATCAAGTAAACCTTTGGAAAGTACATTATTTCGAGAGTTTGCATTATGTCTCAGTTTAAGTGTGCCAGGAAGTTTGAAGCACCAAAAGATGAATAAGATAGTGAATAACAACTTAACAGCCGCTTCTACTACAGATTCTCGTCGAGAAGATCGTCTACGTTTTCTAGAAAAAGTTGAACTTGCTATTCGATTTCCTCCACTCTATAATTTAGACGCACTTGAAGTTGCTCTGTCTAACTTTACTACAAACGCACTATATCGAAAATTATACAAAGCAACAAGTCCTATGCCGCCGTTACCACTATTCCTATTTCCAGATCTATCAAAGCATAACAGAATGAATCAAAATCAAACTGTGTCGAATGACAAAAATGTATTCTCATCATCGAGTAAACAACATCAGCAAACGATATACAAAGGTGCAGGATATTCTGGCGAGTTCGAAAAAGTTTTACCACAAGCTACTTTCTACATTCCTGAGAAAACGAGTGAAGGTACGTATGGATTGTTAAATGAAGTTAGTGAAAAGAAGAATTCAGAGTCGGTGGTCGTGGCAACAAGGGAAAATACTAGCAGTCCATCAGAGCTTAAAGTTGCAAGCTTCGTAACCCAGGGTGGCGGACCGCCTCAGAATCGAATGAATAAGTTTAGTCACAACAATCCACGAATAGACTCACCATTTTTGAAGAAGATGTTAGGAGTTATCTATTCACAGAATCAGACCACTATACTGAATTACATTCCTAAGGTTTGCGAGAGACTCGCAGTATTCTACCAAGGTGATCCAGGAAACAGAAATATTCAGAATTTGAATTCCGTAACTCTCTTTAACGCAATTTCTTACCTCTATCCACCGATACACGGTGCTGATACAGAAGCAAAAACGTGGTGTACAACATCCGATGCTATTGCCCGATGCATGGCTGAAAAACGCGTACAAAAACGGGAGCGACAACATGCTAGATCTATAAGACGTATCCAAAGAAAAGAGCGACGTAAAGAAAGGGCATACTTAAGAGCGCAACGAAGAGATATGCTTTCATATGGTACAGGTGATGAGAGTGTACACGAACCGCTTTCTGAACTAGGAGATTCATCATCAGGTTTATTATTAAGTGAAGAACAACTTTCTACATCGCAGCACGGTCCTAATATGAAAAGTAGTTTACTATCTACGACTAGTACACCTATGCATCGACAACTCCAACAACAAATGGCACAGCAACAACAAGATAAGTCTACTACGTTCGCTGACGCCATCAGTAAAAGCTTATCTATGTCTTCAACTTCAAGAAATTCCTATATTCCAGGATCGGGTAGTTCTATTACACAGAGATCTATGACTATGTCGCAGGTGATTAAAACACACGGATCTGCAACACCTACACCTGTAAGTACGAGCAAATCTAAATCGAGTAGATCACGTCGTCTAGCAGCAGACTTTATCAATCGAGCACCTCTTACGGAGAAGGTAGTACGGGAGGATGGTTCTAACTTTAGTCGTAGAAGTAGACGAGGTGCTGCTAATGATCTTTTTCCAGTACCTCAACAGCAGGGGATGCGACATAGGCAGAAAAAAATTCCGCTTGAAGAGAGTGATGAAGTTACAACAGTCGACAACAAGAATAATATCGAACATACATCACATTCGTTACCGCAAACTCCATCAAGTAAAATACCAATTTCTCGTTCAATATTATCTGAATATGGTTCATCAGAGTCAGAATCGGAAACGTCTAGTGATACAGATGACTCAGAATTTTTCGAGAGTGATATTAGCGACGATAGTGATATATTAGCTCCGGGTCCGGAGCTTCCTCCAAGCTTTCGAGAACATCTAGACCAAATCAATTGGATGAAGGAAAAAGTCGAAGAAATTAGTTCAGAAGTTGGTGATAGTGGAACTACACTTTCTCGTCTAAAACTCGATGGTACTCCTAATCCCAAAACCTTAGTATCGACAAAGCCAGTACTTGTACAACCAGCTAGTTTCAAGACCAAATCCGGATCATCATCGGATGTATTACTGAAAGCGCCTACAAACTTTGAGAAAGAAAACTATAAACCAATACTTGAAAACATCGATTTAGACGAAGAAGATTTAATCACAGATAGTCACAGTGCTACCGCTACGAATACCACTTCTATCAATAACTATGAAGAGGAAAACAGCTTCTCAAGAAAACTGGGTTACGAAACTCCAAAGTCTAACTGGGCGTTGCTTTGGTCTTACATTTTTACATTTTGCTTCAAATCCCTGGACCTTAAATCTATCCAAAAAATGATGGTTTTCAGTGCTAAAAAGCTACTTTTAGATAGAGAAATTACAGATTTGCGGCTTAACATTTTCAGAGACCAAAGCAACACCCAGCTAATAAAACACCATCAGATGGCGGCTCTCTATCTGGTCGTACGAAAAGATTTCAAGATCTTATTGCGTCTACAAGTAGTATAGGGAATTCTCAGAACATATTAGATATTCGTAATCAGAACATGAACATCCTGGATGATGATGAATCTGCTATGACTGAAGATTTATACAGCGTTAGTATAGGAATTGGAGCAACACCTGGTGGCATTTCTAATATGAGCATGACTCCGGCACCCTTAGAAACACCAAGTAGGACACCGGCAAGAAATATGCAGCAGGAAACGGAAGATGATTATGATAATCATAAACCTACTACTACTATGTCTAATTCACTTCATGCAACACCAAAACGATATTCGCCGACAACTTTCGGGAATGGAAGCACACGAAGTAAGAAAGGTAGTACCGCACGATTTCGAAAACATGATCAACAACTCGCAGCAGCATCTGGAAACCAGTCTGTTGACTTTTTATCTCACAGTACTATGGTAGCACGACATGATAAGAAAAATAATCAAAAGAAAGAACATCATATAGTTTCTCGTTGGAATAATATGCTAATTCAAGCACTTTTACCTAAGATATTAAATGCAACTACGCGTCAAGACGGTCCAGGCCAGACTTCACAAAACCTATGGTTATCTGGAAGTAGTTGCACTATCGGTGGAGAGGGTACTAGTGGTGCAGGTAAACGAATATTACTATCACAGTCGCAACTCTGGCCCGATGATCCTACAAAGTTTAAACTTATGCGTGCTTCCCCTCTAGGATTACCTTATGCGTTACCGAGAGTATGTTCCTTTCCAAGTTTAAGTTTAGGGTTTTCATCTGGTGCTGCAGGTGGCAATATGGATAACAACATCAAATCATTAGGGTTTGATAGAAGTTCATTATCAGCAAACTCTATCTCTAACTCGTCTTTAAATGCACTACCTCGTAAAGCATTTGTAGAAATACATCGCTTACAAACGAATTTCGGAGATAGAGGTAGTTTACTAAGTCTCTTAGTACGTGAGAATCGATTACTTGAAGCTTGTCATTTCGTATTGACTGAAAGCGTACCACGTAGATTATTCGTTGAGATTGTTGCATTACATTGTCTTCAGACTAAGCAACTTCATACTTTACAACGATTTTTACTTACTGCTCTTGCTGCTTATCAAATTCAAAATGGTAGCAAACCTGGTCAAGGTACGGCCATAACAGGACCTGACGTAGGAGGAGGATCGAAAAAAGGTAATGCGAAACCAGCTATTTCAACCACTACTGATCATATTAAGTCTGGTAATTTACAATATTCACACTTAGCTTACTTAGTACATCCACTTTCCGCAATCAGAGATTTAAAACTACATCTAGTTAAACATCCTGTACCACCGTCAGTTCCAATTTACGTTGACGATTTGAAAGAATTCTTAAGGCAGAGGCGTGCGTTAGATTTGTTATACAGACATCATCTATTCATAAGAGATCAAACTAATTGTGGGCTTTTATCCATTCAGTTATTTGTGCACTGCGAATCATGGGATGCAAGAGTTGGTCACTTACAGAATTCATTAGAACATTTAACAACAGCCGTACATGAGTTTGTGAAGATGAATAAGAAGAGGAAAGTGAATAATAACTCATCGCATAATAGAGATAGCAACTCAGCAAATGTTAATAACTCGAGTTCAGCTCAGCCGTTAAATTTACCGACACAGACCACCACTACTACAGTTGCTTTAGAATCGAATTTAAAGACAAGTGGTGATGTATCTTCTCATGACATTGATTATTTTACAGGGAAATCCAAAACTGCTTCAAAATCGCATCCACTCGAGAAGGGATCTGAAGACTTTACTGACAGTGGGAGAACTGACGGTGGTGATATGTTTGCTATCGAAAAGAAGAGTACTAGCATGGAGGCGCAACAGCATACCGATCTTAGTAACGTGAAGCAGAATTCTAATCAGGCTACTGCCATTGTCAAGAAGAACCCTGACAACAACAATAAGTTTAACTTTACGGCAATAGATATCCTCACTCAAAAAGAAGTTACAGAAGCTTCTCTAAGACGAACTGTTACTCTTGTAAAATTCCAAGTCCAAGTTTGCGAGTGCATTCCTCGTGCAGAACTCTCTTCTCATCTATTCGAAAACTATCTCTACGAATCTTCCAAACACAACAATCATCGATCTCGTGAACACGATACTATTTCTCGCAGATGTGAAGTAGTCGAACGATTACTAGCTAACGGACACTTTGGTTTAGCCCAGAATATAATCGAATTCCTCAATCTCCCGGTAGTCGAAGTATGTGTGCGTGCCTCTAACGAATTAGCTACTGCTGAAGCAAGGAAACGAGATGGATCTATTACACCTTTACTAAAATTTCTTGTTGCAGCAAAGAAGACTATATTGGGTAATAAGTTCAGTAAAGATAATAATTATAATTCGAGTGAAAGTATCTTTAACTCCTCAAACAGTACTAGTACTACTTTGCGTATGTCAGGTATGATGCAAGCACAGAAAGATCAAATGATAGGATTAGCGAGTACTGCCACTCGTATGGCAACTGACTTATTCTCATCCTCCTTGGTACCCCAACGTCAGTCTAAAACAAAGAAGAAGCGATCTGGTAAATACGACGTACTAGACGCCAATATGCTCTCTGGATCCTCTTTCGCAGCTTCAGAACGCCAAGTCCAATGGGACTCCCTTGTTTCGAATATGATTAACATCTGGATTATAGAGAAGAAAGCTCTTGGGGAATCATATGATGCAGCTCGAGAGATGGTCCACTTCATCATTGATGAAAGGTGTATGTTAGATGCATATGTTTTACTGGGTTATCTTGAACAAGCATTTACTATTGCGAAACAGATAGGAAGTTTGCAAGAAGTTATGGGACTGAAAGAGATTGTTAGCGAGAATAATCCAGAGTTATTAAAACAAATTAATGCATATTTAGCATATACATCACGATAAGTTGAAGAAGTTCTTACATAGATCCTATATACTAAGTAACATAAGTGTTTTTTTCACTTAAGTAGCCTAAACGGTCTCTTTTTTAAAAACATGATTGATTCCAAGAAGTATTTTTAAATGGTTACTACTTTTAGTTTGTATTCTTATGCATGTTCTCCATGAAAGATATAATTTCGGTTCATAGTCACGAATTCTTTTTTTCTGATCGTATTGCGTGTGTACTACTGCTAGTAAAAGTTAAATCACCAGTTCTTATATTATTGTAGATCCCGATATAACAATGCTGTCTTTCCCTTCTCTTACTAGAACCGCGTCGAGGATACCAGCAACACTAATATCTAAAAGCTCACCGAGTATAAGTACTTCCTCCTCCATTGGAGTTGGAGGAATAATACCTCGTTACCAGTCCCATAGCTACAGTACACTTTCACTCTCAAAACCTCTATTAGGACCAAAGAAAAAAGGAAAAGGAGACAAAGGTGATGGTGGTGGTGGTGGAGGTGTTGCTGCCCCCAAAGATCCTGGTGCATATCATCTGTTTAATATATTTGCTGAAAAACCAGATCCTATTGTACTTCTACGCGATGCGCGATGCAAAAGCCTATGATTTACTGGTGAAATTTGACACAGATCCATCAATTATGTACCCGCGAGGATCAAGAGAAAAAGTTTAGGGCTTGTTTGATTTTTAGTATTATCGATTTTGTTGTGCTATAAGGTAAACAAAGATGATGCTGCTTATCCTAAATGGTTATTTCAGATGGAAAAAGCTGCACCTGGTTATGGAGAGTTGTCACTGATGTTTATATATGGACACAACATCGAAGATGCAAACTTATATTTGTATATGAGATTCTTGAAGATGCATCGGAAGTTACAAATAAAGATGAATAACTTGAAATTGAAGAAAGGAAAGAGAAGAATGCAGTTAAAATGGTAGACTTTGGTTGTAGTAGTTGTCTTTTAGGGAACTTATTAAAATACTGAAAAAAATATCTATGTTGTCTTTGTGACACTTTATATTGTCGGTGTTCAGCTTCTTTTCGCTTTATTATTGTACATCAAATATCACTTCTAAAGTTAACAGTTATATATTATAATGAGAATTTTGCACGTCTTATTAATATCTTTAATCATGTCTGCGTCTGCTTCTTTTCTCGCTGCTAGTCCATTTGGATTTTTTCCTGAAGAGATCTTTCAGAATACCGATTTCATCATCGATAAAGATAATGAACCAAGTATAAGGAAGCAACTCAATCAGATTTTAGTTTTTCGTGACAATATAATCAATTTTAAAAAGTTATGTCAACGTACTCTACATCGTGTTGTAGAAGCTCTTGAGCAGTTACAGTTATTGCATGATTTCTTTCATTACGATGTGCGTTTGGGAGTAAGGATAAGTGGAGTAGTTGTAATTAATGATGAGAAAACATTAACCGAATCTAAGCAGGATGATGATGCTGATAAAGACACTCACTTTATTGAGTCATCACGATAT